>FUFK010077214.1_pt1 | contig 32131 bp, 23 predicted proteins | sample 1021851 | NCBI WGS metagenome assembly FUFK01 (sample SAMEA51879418, study PRJEB19060) | metagenome | reverse complement strand
AAAAATAGAAAATAATATTCTTCATATTCATCCAAAGCTATTTGTTTGAAATAGTCTTTTCTATTGTCATCAATTTCTTCAAATCGTTGCCTATTCTCAAGAGCAATCACCATTGCATTTGCAAAGATAGAAAGGAGTACTGTGCCCACTATCAAGGCGCCAACACTGGCAGAACCACCCACATCTCACTCCCCCGGTTCCAAATCAACCATGGGCGCAGAGGGAATTGATGAACTTCTAGAAGAAGCGGAAGACTGAGAACGCCATGCATCTACCATGGCAACGAAAATCAACAATGGTCGATTAGGTAATGTCGCTTTTCCACTGCTCTGACCCGGTTCTGCTAATGATGTAATTCCACTGAGAGTTTTTGCTTCACCCGCTGTAAGAAATCCACTTTTAGCAGCCGCTTGAATGAAAGATTGGGCATCGCTTCCAGATAAATTATCGAGAATAAGAGCCGCTATTTTCGCTGGATCTACCCCTGGTCCAGAAATACCTCCATCTTTGGAGCGAAGAAAGGGGTTCAATGCCAGAGATTGTGCTTCATACAAATCAAGTAAACCAGGTCCAGCATGAACCGCATCAACTCCTTCCGAATCAGATTTGTCTAACGATACAGTGGTTATTTCACCATCAGGCCCCATGGTATGCATTACATCAGAAGAAGTAGATGCTCCTCCGGATACTGAAACTTGACCAAGAGCAAGGTTAGTCTCCATGTGGCCAATAGACGCTTCCAATCTCTCAAATCTATCGGCTAGCATCTTCAATAATTCATCAGGAGGCGGTCCAGAAGTAGTAGAGCCAGAACTAGGTGGGCTTCCAGTAGGAGACTTTGAACCCATGTCTCCCATAAATCCTACTCGACTTGCACCTGGGGTGAACAACCAAGCTTCAAGGTCAGTGGGACGATATTCAGGAGGAATATCAATCTGGTCTACTGTGACTCTGGAGGCAGCATCAAGCCTATCCGCTATGCGGCCATCTTGACTACTGTCCAAAACTCATCACTCCTTCGACAAAGGAAACAAAAAATCAGGCGAAGCCTGATTGATTGAAATTAATACTCAAACGAGTACTGCACCCAATTCAACTTCAGAGATTTCCATCTGAGCGTAGGTTTCTCCGCCACCATTGATGATGATTCGAAGTTCTACAGCTCCACCGGCTGCTTGGTCGCACTCATCTAGAGCGATTTCGAAGAGGATTGTGGTTCCAGAAGTGATTGTATCGGTAGCAGCCAATGCATTCTCGTCAATGTCTTCTGCAGCTGTAGTTGTAATGTCACCCTGATCTGTGGAAGCAGACGTTGTTGCGCCTCCAGCATCACAAATCACTAGGTAGTCGATGTCACCAGCGATAACGTCGTCAGAGCCAGCACTCATCTGTGCTACAACTAGAACATTGTCGACAGTGTCAGTAGCACCAGCAGCGTCAATTCCGTTGACGTGAGCTGAGATGATTGTCATCTTTCCAGATATCTCGTCACGGGTATCGTCACCGGTTGCTTCAGCGCGTTGTTGTAGTTCTTCTGCGGTCTTGATAATGATTGTAGATGCTACTGCTGCTACTAAAATTAGGGCAATAAATACAATCATTGCACCGATACCAATCGATGCTCTATCGTCGTTCATGTAGGGGGTGTTTCTCTTATTCATGGTGTTCACCGTTCCTGTGCACCCCATTGAAGTATATCATAGTAGTCCTAAGAATGAGGAAATTCAATGAACGGACTGCAATTTTCAATCACTATCTTGCATCGATTTCAGTGGGAACATGAACTACTTCACCAGGAGCAAGGTTTTGTACGAATGGCACACGTTTTGCAGAGAAACCTCGAGGAAGCCAAGCTTCAACAACAAAGCCTTCGATTGTTCGTAAAGTTCGATTCTCAACCCTGGACATTACAGAAACGTCACCCATGTCAACCATATATCCTGTAACTACTGAAACTTGTTTGGACAAAACCAAATTTTCTGAAATTGTACCTGAAGGATGGATATGAATACCCATCTCAATTATACCCCTAGGAGGAATTGTAGGAATTTGTGCCGCTTTGGGCTCAGCGATCCACCCAGTTGGAGCAGGTGCCGCAATCCGCATCGTGGGTAAATCATGTTCACCGAGATTCTCAATAGTCATCATTAGGAGTCCATGTTCTAATTCAGGAGGCCAACGTGCTTCGACAGTGAAAAAGAAACGACCTGCCACAAATGGATTTACTCGACCACCTGAATCACTCAATGATTGAATGGCAGTTCTAAACGCATCCAAAGCGGTTTCCCACTCTCCTTTTCCAAGATCGATTAGCCCGTCTGTTACCATGCCTCTGGCTCTCATTTCTTCTTCACTCAAGTCATCAAGACTTGCAAGGTGTTGTTCTAAAGCTAGTAACGAACGGTGTAATCGAATGACTTGTTTTTCTAGGAACTCTGCATCCCTATTTGCTTCTTTCAAATCAGCTCTGGCTTTGAACGGCCGATGATTCCACAAAAAATGTCTAACTCTTGCAGAGCGTATAGTTAGTTGATCAACAAATCTTGAAGATGCATCCGCACCTGAACCCATTAGATCATCAAGAGGATCATTGTTCATCATTCTTCTTCCCCCCCCGTAATTTCTTGAGATTCTACATCTGGATTGAATGCTTCGGGCACAGGAGGAGGAGTTGCAAACGGATTAACTCGATTCTGAGTTCTACTCTGAAGAATTCCTCTAATTCTAGCAGTTCGAATATCTAAAGCAGCCAAATCGTTATGCAATAATCCATACAATCGGTCTAGATATCGAAGAACGATTAGGCAAATAGTACCAAGCACTAGGATATATCCTAAACTTGAGCCAATACTAGTAACTTCAGTATTGACCTTGAGGCTTGGATCAATCGTCATCATTAGTACAAAGAAAATCGGTGCTCCAAGAAGAATCCAGCCAACTTCGCGTCTTGTATTCTCAATCTCTTCAGCATGATTTCCTAAAGCCGCCCTTTCTCCAATCAATGCCTTTCGCCTATCATCGTGGATAGCTTGAATCTCTCCAGCACCCAACCACGAAACTACAAACATCCAAAGAGTGGCCAAAGCAATACAAATCAAACCAATTTCAGGGATAATCGAAGAACGGGCTAGCACTGCTAATCCCAACATTGCTAAGTACGTTGAACCATGAAGAGCGCGTTCATCATCATCCAATCCTCTTCGGAAAAGGAATAGAGAAAGAACTAGAACTAAAATTCCAGATATCAATGATACAAGGAATCCAGGACTCCAAGTATCAACTGTTAAGGTGCGAATTTCTTCATCATTTTCCAGAACATTACCGTATACAGAATCTGATAAAACCAAATTGAAAGTACAATCAAACTCACCTTCAGTAACATACCACGGAAGTGCATCAGCAGATACTGTCCAACTCACTTCAGTTGACTCTTGAATTCCCAATGGAGGAATAACCTTTGGAGAATTATCTAGTATATTCACAGAACCAGTGCAAGAAACAGTAACTACACTTAGCATTGGTAGTATTGCTGTACCGGTATTAGATATGTTAACTACTAGTTCTGTGGAACTGCCCTCTACAAGAGAACCATCACTAAAACTAATATCTGAAATTCTGGGATCGCTGTAGGAATCCAATCGAATTTTAACAACAAACGTAGTACCTGGTCTAGTTCCGGCTTCATCGAGATTTTCAAGATTAAAGGTCAAATCCCAACCATCTCCGGGTGCAATTGATGAGGAATCTGGCATTGTTACAAGAATATCGAAAGAATCTAGAGCATAAGGGGATGCAGATCCTAGAGAATGGAGATCGTTAGGCACCAATGGATCAGGACCTCCAGCAATCGCAAAACTCCATAACGTATCTGGATAAAGGGATTCATTGACTGTTCTCTCAGCAGAAACATATCTCAGAGAATAGGATGATGGAGAAAGGGTTCCAGTTTGGCTCAATTCTGGAACATGCATCCAGTCTATGTTCAAAGTATATTGAGGGCCATCAGAGCCTCGAAGAATAATTGGATCGTCTGTTTGTACCCTTTCTATCACTAAAGGTGTTGACCAGCTAGCATTACCTCCAACTTCCCCTCTTGGAACAAACTCGAAGGATAATGTTCCTGATTCTTTATCCCAATGCCGATCATCGATAGGTGTCATTGAAAGATTAATCCAACGTTCCTGACCCACATTTAACTCCAAAGTAGCAGGGCAAACTGGTTCTGACCAGCGGCCTGAACTAGAGGCATCTACAGAACAAGAAACATCAAGAATTACTGCATCATTACCTGCATTTTTCATTAGGTATGAAACGTCTCTTGATTGTCCAGGAATGGTTGCTATCCTAGAAGGGGACGATGACATAACCAATTGGAACACTGGTTTAATCGAAACTGTAACATTAGATTGCCCTATTGTAAAATTGTCTGTTGTATTGAATATCAAAATCGGAATAGTGTAAGCTTGCCCAGCCATTGGAACTTCTTCGGATTCAAGGGCAGGAACAGTAACTCTTACCGTTAGTCCGGAAATAGTTTCACCAGGGGAAATATCAATTGAATCAGATGATTGTACCCAACCTTCGGGAGTTGTTAGATTAAATGTACCGACTTCTCTTAAATTTCCTCGATTTTCTATAGTTACTGAAATTTCTAATGTTTCTCCAGGTATTGCTTCAAATAATGCGTCATGAGATAATCTGATATCATGTATTTTCTCAATACCAACAAATACGGTTGAACGATCCTGTTCTGTTCCATTGTGTTCTAAAATTAATTCAAATGAATAAGTTGAATCTGCCCTTGCAGTCGATAATGCGGTAACATCAACAGAAAGTGTTGCATTAGCACCGGGTTCTACAGTTACAGTGCTCGGCGCTCCGATTGTAAAGTCAGTTCCTCCAACAAAATTACCTGTTGAAATATCAAATGATTGGAGTGAATTACCCATATTTCGAACTATGAAACTTGCAGTTTGAGTTCCTTCAGATGGAACTTCAATCTCCAATGAATCTGGTTCTATTAGAGCACCTATTACCTCGTCGAGAACAAATCTAGCTGTTCCATTATCTACAAACGAACCCTCTCCATCAAACAATAAAATCTCGATTTCGTGTACTATGTCTGCTCTAGCATCTGAAGGAGGAGTTGCAGTTACGACAACATTCTGAAAAACAGAATCAATGCCTGTCGGCCATGTTCCAACCTCTGGGGCCAGTGCAGTAACAGCATTAGGTGACAGACTAACAACCCATCCGGGAAGACCTGGAGTCGATAGGGTGTAATCAGACAGAGCATTTCCATTATTTGTCAACACCAGTGTAGCATTGTTCTCTACGGCTGGAACACCAGCAGTAATTGGACTATCTTCTAATTCCCCATCAATTACTGTTTCAATGATTACTCTGAATGTAGAAGACGTGTCTGGAGAAGTAATTCCAACCATTCCGGATAATGAAGTGGATGCAGTTAAGGTGAAATTTAGTACACCTGCCGCTGGCAAAGTCTCTGTAGGGCCCAATACAGAGGTAACCAAAGTACGTGATTGACCCAAATCTAGAGTAGTAGAATTTGGTCCAACTGATGAATTCCAACGAGATGATTCTTGGGCACCATATGCTGCTCCGTCTACAGAAGTAAACTGGGTTGCTTGCGAGGTAATATTGATAATTGCCGAACCCATAGTTCCCGATGGAAAATTACTCAACAATGATACTTCCAAATCAAACATTTTGAACATATTTCCGGCTTCTAATTCACCAGTTGTGAATCTCAGTTCTTCAACATCGGGAACCATAGAAACGCTAACTGAGGGGCGGACCTCAATATCACTTATGTTCGATGCAGTGAGTGCGGAGTCCCCCTCAACTGGGGTGGAAGTGACTCTGAGGTGTAATCTGTTGCCGGCAGAAATTTTAGCTTCAGGGTCCAAGGGAGAAGTCAATGTGGGAGCTGTAATTGTAATGGTAATGGCTCTAGAATTCCCCGGGGACATCAGATCTGTGGTACTAGTATCAATATCGACATTCCATCCTTCTGGATCTTCTTGAAGACCCGCAGTCAGATAGAAATGAGCTGGGGAAGTACCTGTATTTACCAACGTGTAATCGACGATTACGAATGAACCCGGGTCGATGTACAACAGTGAACCATTGCTTCGTAAATCTGACTGGTAAAGGTCCCCTGCAAGAACTGAGGCCCTAGCAGTAACACTATCAGGGGAAGTTGTACTATTCACATATACTGTAACGGTTTCAATTTCAGAACGATCCGCTGTNATTGGAACATTTACTGGGACATTTATTGGTGCACCTGTGTTAGAGGCTAGGTTGGTAATAGTTGAAGGTAAACTAGAATCATCAACCCAGTTTGAAACATTACTATATTCAACAGTGTAGGAGTCTGTTGCGGAACCTAAATTTTGAACAATGAACAATAGTCCAGTTCCACTACCAGGATTTACTGAAATATTTGCTGGTGCAGTAAGTGTGGTATGAGAATCAGTCAGAACAATATTCCGTGAAGAGATAATAACATCTGATGAAGAACCATCAGAAAATGACAACCTAAACAATCCACTCATCGTATATGTACCAGAAAGTGGAGAACCATCAAACGAGAGATTTACTACGGAATTTCCAGCAGTTTGCGACAAGGAACCCGGCGGAGCATGTGTTACACTAGATGTCACTGGGATTGCTGAACCTCCTCCAGAAGGAGTTAGAACCAGTTCACCCTCAACAGAAAGTGGAATGTTTCCGGTATTTGAGAAAACCCAATTTCCATGCCACATATCTCTGCTAATCACATCTCCATCGTTTGGAAGTGTATTGGATACCTCAACATGACTAGAAGTATCTTGAATTGTTAGAGTGTGTGGGTAGGCTAAGTCATCATTTGATGGATCAGAATCAGAACCTGCAGTAGCAGTTACTGAAATATCAGCCGTTCCGGAAGTTTGTGTCCATTCGAATAAATGTACTTCTGATGAACTTCCTAACAAAGTAAATGATACAGAATCGACTACTGAAGCGACTCCTGAGTTTACTGCTACATTTAGTTCCAACGTACCCGTGGCAGTAGTGGTTCCAAGATTGACAATAGTAACTCGGACTTCATGGGCCACATTTGCCAATGTGTGAACTCCTCCAATAACTGCAGAAGCCGAAATTATTTCCACTCTATCCACAGAGACATCTACAGAACGTCCAGACGTTAGTGAAGGAGAGCTTTCAATTTCTGAAATTGCTAAATGACCCAGAGAAGATATCAGTAGAAGAGTTACCAAGGTAATTGCATGGAAAAATTTCACTATGAACTACCCCCTGCTCTTTGAATCCTAATTGTTCGGCCTTGACTTCTGTATAGTGAAACTAATTTCTCAAGTAAATGAGCATGTTCATCTTCAGTAATTCCAAGTTTTCTTCGTTCATCCCAAAGAAGCATCTGTTCAGTCCTAGTAAGAAGACCATCTTTGAGATAGATCTCTAAAGTTCGGCGATATGTATCTCTATCACTAATNGCATAAATCAAACCATCTGAATCTATGATATCTGCTCTATCTTGAATTCTATTACCTAATTGATTTGCCTCTTCATAATTTATACTGCGAGAATCGACCTCGCTTTGAATATCATTAGCAATCAATTGGAGTTCTTGCAGAGTTCGAGACTTTTGGACTCGGCGAAGGAATTTCCTTGATTTCCTTCCCAGTCGATTAGACATTGCATGGCCTCCGCTATGCCATGTCAACCTCAGGAAGGATATGAAGGAACCGCAAATATCATTGGAAAATCATATAGCAAAACAAACGAAATGAAGACATACCTAAACTTCTCTGCCACTACTAATGGACCCTGTTAGCGGAGCAGTGATTGCCACTTTAACAGTGGGCTCCCTTCAAGGCATCTATCGAATTCTACGTGGAGATGCAAGAAGAGCAATGCTTCCATCTATGGCATCTCTTCCTGCCCCTGTCATTGATAAAGGTCTCAGACGACCAAGGAAACAATTAGACCGTGGTATAGAAATAAGTTCAAGATCCAGTGCAATAACACCGACACCTACTCCAGAAGTGGAAGAAGAGATTGTGCAAGAGGAAATTCTGGAAGAAGAAGTTGTAGACGATGAACCACAACCTGTCGATCTCCCATCAGCCCCCGATCTCGATGATGCTGAAGTGATTGGAACTGAAATTGAAGCAGAACAAGAAGACGTGTTCGCAGAAAGATTAGGGCGTGAAGGAGCAGCTAGCGGAGAAGTACAAGTTAGCCTAATTTGGTTCAATAAGAATGATTTAGATTTATCAGTAGTATGTCCGAGTGGAGAACGGATTTCATTCGACAATAAAATTTCCAATTGTGGAGGTCGTTTAGATATCGACATGAATGAAACTGGAAACTCAGAAGAACCTGTTGAAAATGTATTCTGGGAAAAAGATGCACCTAAGGGGAGATACCGTGTATTTGTAGAACATTTCGAAAAACACGATTCTACGGATGTAACAGAGTTCAATATTCTGGTTTCTGTTGAAGGAAATCCTAGAGAATTCAAAGGTCAGATAAGTAGTGGTGACCCGCCTCAAGAAGTTTGTTTCTTCGATGTAGAATAGTAAATCGATTTTGATTCATTATTCTATAATTATTTTTTTNTGGAATTTTTTTCTTCATCAATAACTTTTACGTCATTCGTTATTTAATCATTATAATCATTATATTAATTAATAATCATTATTAGGGAATGATTCATAATGAATTATATCATGAGAGTCATATGGTTGACGTGACCCTTTCAGTGGAAGATGTACAATTAATCCAATGGATTCAGGCTGCTCAAGACAGAGGAATCACACTAGAAGAATGGTTAATCCACAGCGCGAATTCAAATTCAAAGGATAAAGAAAGTCAAACNGATGTACCTCCGACAGAGACAGGAATACTTTCAGCCCTAGCAGAAAGGGCGTGGGACAGGAGAGCAAAGGCNGGGGATTCACTGGCTGAAAGAGAAAGAGGAAATCGACATTTTCTGCGCTTAGATTCAATCAGAGGAGAACCGATAATTGGAGCAAATATTGGACGATTAGAAAATGAATTACTACCTTCTGGCCTTCTAAGATTGCTACCCCTGAAACATGCACTGCGACTCTTGTGGTCGTTAACCAGTGAGATAAAAAGATCCTTGCCACATGGAGAATATAGGGATGCAATGAATCAAATGTTGAGATTAAATGGTCAGAAATTAGCCGAAGAAGACAATCAATTTGGCAGAGGAAGAGGAGAAAGGTTAGCAACAGGATTTAGTCACCTTGACGATTCAGCAAGAAGCAGGGCAATTAGCTGGATGATAGGCTCCCCAGGTGGTTCAACCAAATTATCTGCCATGGAAATTATTGGATGGTCAACTAAAGACTCCGAAGGATATCGTTTAACACCGCATGGCTTAGATTTAGCAAAATTACCAAACCCTATCCTCGACAGAGATCTCCCCCACGAAGGACCGTTTAGCCCCTTGGAACGAACTTTGATTCTAGACTCAATTCACCATCGCCTTCCCTTGGAATGGAATATTATGAGGACATTAATCGATGGAATGAGAGGCGGAGCAGTTGGTAACGAAAGATTGGATGCCAGAATGAAAAGAAAATTTGGAGAAGGAACTACATTTAATTGGACCAATTCAATTCTACAACTTAGAAGAGTGGCTGCAGTAACAAGAATGAGCGAACTAGGGCTAGTAATACGTCGACGAGACGGTAGAAAGACCTTGTCTGAACTATCAGAAGATGCAATTAACGTAGTTGATTTTACTGAAAGTGGCCCAGAATAAAAACATAGTATTGACTATCACGAGCGAGTGGGAATGACATGAGCGGACCGGATATTGGAGATAAAGCTCCTGATTTCACAGCAAAATTACAGAACGAAGACGATTGGACACTTTCGGAAAATCTCAAAAAAACAGGAATTATTCTTTATTTCTATCCTAAGGATAGTACGCCCGGGTGTACCACACAAGCTTGTGATTTTCGCGATGCTATGCCCGTCCTTAGTTCTGAAAATTGGACAGTTATAGGCGTCTCAAGAGATTCGGCTTCAAGCCATCTTCGTTTTATTGATAAGCAAAATTTGAATTTCGACCTCATTGTTGATTCAGATACTGAAATTCACCAACTATACGGCGCATGGGGTGAGAAAAAGAACTATGGAAAGGTGTACATGGGTGCGATTCGTAGCACTTTCATTATTGGTCAAGATGGGATTATCCAATGGTGCGGAAAAGGTGTGAAATCAAAAGGTCACGTCGAACGATTACTAAAAATTCTTGATATCGAAAATCAATGAGGAATACATATGTCAATTGATGAGAAAGATAGTATCATCAAATTCTTAGACAGATGCGTAGCGTATGCAAATAATTCTATTGAAAGGAAGAGAGAAAGAGGAGAAAATGAAACCGAAATAAAGAGATGGGAAGCATATCGAGATTTTACTGCTTATGCATCTGATGAAGTATCTAGAGGAGATTTAGATGATTGGTTTGATGGAAATCAGAAAAAATTTGATCTTAATTCTGATATCAATTCTCTAGAAGTGGATAAAATGAATCATCAAGAAAGGGCAAGATGGCTTTCAGCAATAATTTCACCAAGACCTTTGATTCTTGTATCTACAATTTCAAAAGATGGAGTCCCAAATCTAGCACCCATGAGTTCTATATCTGTAGTGTCCAATACTCCCCCCTTACTTGGTATGAGTCTTTCAACAAATAGAGAAGGGAGACCTAGAGATACTCTACTTAATCTGAAAGAAACAGGGAAGGCGACTCTAGCAATTCTCCCCGCGAATTCAAAATCATTTGAAATGGTGAATATGACGAGAAAACCAATTCCTAGAAACGAATCAGAATGGGGTGAAATCAACGGTTTGAGAGATATTACAAAAATGGCTACTGCACCTAAAGATGCTATTGTAGCAATTGAAACTACCTTTTTACAGTGTTACAAATTACCTTTGGACGCCGTCGCTGAATGGGTTGTTCTTAAGGTCGATTCAATTATCAAACCCTCATCAGTAAACATAGATGAAATAGAAGAAATCCCAATTTTAACTCAAATATCTGATTATATGTTAGGAGGAATTCATCCTAATAGTTGGAAACAAAAAATGAAGTCAGATTAAATCTGTTTCAATACCTAAAATATGTCGATCAACATCAACAGAAATTCCAACCCCCGGCACTAAGATCAAATCTTCTGAAGCATCAAGAACAAAAGCATGAATGGATAAATCACGAGCTACCTCTTGAATTCTACGGCGACATGCACTCTTTTGTGCTTCCATATGGGCTAATCGACGTAAATCAACAATCACTACATCTCCACCANTAAGGCAATCAGAAATTTCAGAATGAGGTATAGTATGACGATCATCAGGCTGAATATATCTCAAATAACGATCCGGAGAAATAGGTCCTGCTTTTCTTGCCCACTCAATTGATGATAAATCGATAAAATCAGATGAATTAGATGATGGCATTTTTGTTGGGCCTGAAGGAGTAGATACCCTAGAACTGTCTTTCTCTTTAGAAGAAGAACTAGAGGAAGGTGATGGAAGACCTAGTAGTCTGAAAATATCAACCATATCAATCACAAATCAAAATCTAAAATATCTGTTGAAGGAAGTGGCTCAGATAATTCACGTGATTTTCCCGACTCTACTGGAGGGACGTATGTTGGCTCAGGTGAGGCATAAGTTGGCTCGGGTGGAGCATAAGTTGGCTCAGGTGAGGCATAAGTTGGCTCAGAAATTGTACTTTGACTAACTGGAGAAGAGGAGGGGGGCTGCTGCGCGTCTAACCATTGTTGTCCATAATGATTCCACTGTTCCAATGTCCATCCAGCTGGAAGGCCTTCTGCGGGAACAGGAGGGGCACCGCCTCCAAAACCAAATGCATAGGTTGGAGGAGGAGCATTTGGCGTAGAAGGTTGAGCACCTCCGATATTGAATTGATTTGTTTGAATCGTTCCATATGGGTCAAATTCGTTTACACGTCCTCGTCTCATGATACCAATTCCAACCAGAAGTGAAAGAAGAACTAATGTTAGAATTAGAATTACCACAGTAGTAGTACTCCCTTCTCCGAAACCAACATTCAGCCCCAAGAACCGAGTATTTTCAACTAAAATTTGTACATCTACTGTATCTTCTTCAGATTCGTCACCTACTGTTAATCTTACGATATAGGTACCTGGTTCAGTAAATGTATGCGAAACTGTAAATCCTTGGTCCTCGATATCATTAGCAGTAAATCCGTCATCATCAGAATCGAATGCTGTGTTGAAATCCCAACGATATGTTAATCGAGGCATATCTTGACTTGAATCAGTTGTTCCTTCACCTGAAAAGACTATTTCTTGACCTACTTCAAACGGCCCTTCAGTCACGTTAATTGCACCCTTCGGACGGAGGTTTCGAACAGTAATATTGAGCATTTCAACTGCTCGTTCCCCATCGTCATCTGTGACATGGAAAACTATCTGAGAAGGAGCGGTCGCAGCATCTGGCCATGAATATGCTAAATCTGCTCCTTCGATATCGCAGTCATCTTCTGCCGATCCCTCAGAATCTGTGTTCGAAGCAGGATTAATATCCCAACAGGCACGAAGTGTCTCAATATCTGAAGACGTGTCATGGAAGGATCCAGTAACCGACAATATCTGATCTTCAGCAATGGGAAGTTGTGAGGAAAATGGATCAATAGTTGGCGGAACATTTTGTACCATTAACCAACCTCTAGCAATACTTGTTCGTAAGTCATCATTATCTGAAACTTGCATATTGATTACATGCATTCCATGAGTCTCATAAGAATATGTTAGCAATGAGGACGCTCCGGCTTCATCATCTTTTGACGAATTAGTTGGATCGACTTCTACATCAGGCCACCACTCATAACTTAATGATGGAATATCGTTAGATGAATCTTCAGCAGTACCTGTAAATACAATCGGCTGGTCTTCTAAAACATGCCAAACCATTTGAGAATCCATCTCCATTGGGGTACCATTTTCATGGGAAGCGGATATGGATGCATTCCATGGAGCGATATTTGTCACATTGATACTATGAGTACTTGAGGTAACGGCTCCGTCATCATCAGTGACACTGGCGCTCATAGTGTAAATTCCCTCTACTAGAGGAGTGACTGTACAAAGTTGCGTTACTCTACCCTGTTCACAATCAGCGTCCCAAAGGAAATCAACAGGGGCTTCTGGAGTAATTGTGTCCACATCACTGTGTTGAAAGACATTGAAAGTAATTGGATCCATTACAGGTATACTAGATCTATCTGAAGAAACTACTACTTCTGGTGCACGATTGAGAACCTCTACTGTCATGTTAGTTACTGTCGTATCACCTTCGTCATCAACAATACTCAATCCTATTTCGTATTCACCATCATCATCCCATGACCATTCTACGACACAATCTTCTGTTGAATCAGTATATATCACTCGCTCAATGAAACCATCCGTAGGGTCGCCATCATTATCATCGACGGCAAGAGGATCTTCAATCATAAAATAACAATATATGTCAGTAAAGCCATCTGGGTCATTAGAAGAGGATGCATCTAATACAACAGTTGTAAATGTGTAAAAACTGTTCATCTGAGCCAAATCTGCAACAGGAAGTCGGCCAACGAAAATATTGAACACATCAGCATTATTGGTTCTGTTTGCATCAGCTGTAACCAAAGAATCTGGATCTACTTCAAATTGAAGAAGAGAATCGCCAATCGCTTGATCAGAAGGGACAGTCCATTGAACGTCTACTCTCACCTCCCCTAACGCAGGCAAACTAGGGATGTTTGCTCTNGATGTACTTCCATCGGGAGAAGTAATTTCAATCTCTGTAGATGGGGCTGGAAGAATTCCTTGATTACGTACTGGAATTGAAAATTCCAAAACATCATTAGGAATTGTAGTAAATCCTGTAACTGAATTTAATTGTTCAGTTACATCTCCTCGCATTCTAGTAACAGAAACACCAGATGCTAAAGTTACGAGGTCAACTTCCACTAAATTTTCATCTAAGACCATTGTTGTGACTCCGACAGATTTGGTAGAAGAATCCCAACCTATCACTCCATGACTGGCATAGTCATATGTTGTAGGGGAGGGATCAGGCCAAGCACCTGTATCAAATTCAACATATGCACTACCGTTGGTAGCAGTGGAAAGTGAACGATAATCCCCTGTGGATTCATATCTAAATTGAACTGCTTGATTACCTAGTGGAGAACCGGTTGAAGGATCTGTTAAATTGACCCATGCACCCATGTTGGTATTTAGTGGCCAAGCAGGAAACGCTGTTTCTACAGATATAACAGGATCTCTAGAAGCAGGAGTGTATGTCAACAATTTGAAGTCAATTTGTAAACCTAAATCTAACTCTTGATGCCACCATGCTTCGCCTTTTGCTGCAGGACAGTACCATCGAAAACCAGTAACTGCGCCTGTTGAATTAAACGATGTAGCATTTAGAGAAGTGGCACATCCTGGGTAACCAACCCCTGGATTACCAACAGCGGTGATTCCGTGAGATTCTTCACTCGGTTCCTCAGAATCTTCTGGCAACTCGAAAAGATTTTGATAAACAGAACCAGACCAAGTTGTTCCAGTTGTCACAGATGTATTCCAATACTCCCCAACTGACATTGGAAAATCATAATATTCCTTGGGAGGAGAATATTGAGTTCCTATTGAGATGTCTGCTAGAGCGAGAGATGAACCCAAAAGAAGGCTGGCTGGAAATGGAATGTTATTCAAATCTACATCTAATTCTTGAGAATAGGAGATTTGACCAAGGTCTGATGCTCTAATTAGTTCATCTGAGTCGTAACTAACTCTCAAATCAGCATTAATTGAGGTACCTTGAGCGACTAAAGTAATTCCATTTTTCTGAAATGTCCCTGAAGATTCAACGACGTAAACGATAGTAGATTGATTTTCAATCATCATGATTGTTGTATCGACTACTTCTTTTGTTAATGTACCACGTAGTACGCCTATACTTGAGCCTGGAGCTCCAGAAGAAATCAAATCTTCAACATCGAAAAACGCATCATATGTCCACAGATCTCCAACTGCCCATTCTGGAACATCGACAGAACCCGGGGAAGAGCGGATACCCGTTACTCCAAATGAAGAGTTTTCATCATTCAGAGCCTCGGGAGTTTGGAATAATACTAACTGAGTAGAAAGAAGAAAAATCAAAACAATTGACAGGGCCGCCCTTCGAGACGACACTCCTGATGAAGCCACCATACCACGACAGCCATTCGGCTGTGTATCAATCAATCGCTCAAATCTAATTATTCGTAGAGTAGATCTGCTAGTTCATCCTTGATGAATTCAATAGCCTCTAAAATCTCATCCTTGTGACGNGCACCTGTAATTACCATCTTTCCACTTCCGAAAATCAAACAAACTACCTTAGGATAATCTATCCGATAAATTAAGCCAGGGAATTGCTCTGGCTCATACTCAACTTTATCAAAAGGTAGATGGAAGGTCAAATGGTTAAGATTCAAGTGACGTGGTAGACCTGCTAATGGTTCACCTACTGGAAGAGTAGTAAGTGGGCTAGTATCATCAGGCATAGCTACCTCTTCTTCTGTGGGAGCGCGCCATCCTCCGCTGTTGGAGTNTTTGTGACCTGGGTCCTTCACGATCTTCATGCGTTGATCGACGTCCTTGGAAATACCGTCGTAATCTTCTGGATAATGCAAAGCATAAGTTGCAACCATATTTTGAACTTCAATCTTTACGTCCTTAAGATCCCATGTCTCAATATCTGCTGCCCTCAAATCTGCAATCATTCTCTCAATTCCAGTATGGATGTTTTGTTCATTCTTTCCGCCAGTACATACTGCACGGCCAGATCTGAACATCAGAATTGCAAGTCGAGGGTCAGTCACTCTGTATACTACGCCCGGAAACTGTTCTGGCTCATACTCACAATTCAATTCAATAGCAATCTCAGGAAGGTCCAATTCTTCAGCCACTCGAGTACTTGCTACAACATTCACTACTACTAATCGATCTTCGTCGCTCATAACGGTTGGGATTTATCAAGAGTATATAAAGAAGTGCGCTAACCCACAGGGGAAAAAAATGCAAAACTAAGTCGATATTTTTACACCGTTTTCTGCAAAAGATGTGACGTAAGGCACCCCTCCCAATTCTCTGATTGCTTCAGCACACTCTTCTGGTTTGTCAGAGAGTGAAATGATACAACCCCCGCCGCCAGCGCCGGTTAATTTTGCTCCAAAAGAAAGGGGCAAGACTGCTTCAACTAATTCATCTAATTCTTTAGAGGAGACTCCAATATTTTTCAGTAGAGAATGACATCGAGTCATTGCTTCTCCTATCGCCTTAGGATCACCTTCAGAAAGAAGATTTACAGCATCGTCAGAAAGTTCTGAAATCGCATCCATAGAAGAACGGAAAGATGGATTTTTCATGTTTTTCGCCACAATCTCGACCATTTCGCTTGTTGATGATGGCTTTCCAGTGAATCCAATTACAAGAGGAATAGAAGATAACGAAGTCGGAATTGACAGTGAATGAACATCCCAGTGTTTGTGTCCATCAGGACTTTCTAAATCTACGGACCAACGATATTTTAATGATTTAATTTTTGATGAACTAACAATGACTGCCCCGCCTAGTGCAGATACACTAGTGTCTGTTGGACTTGCCCTACCTCCTTGGGCACTTGCTTCAGCTTTATGTGCTATTCTTGCAAGGATTTCTGTTGAGACATTTCGGCCATGGAATGAAGATAATGCTAATCCGGAAGCAACTGAAAGGGCAGCAGAGGATCCTAATCCAGCAGCCATGGGGATTTCACTATCTATGGAAATCGACAATGGATTTTGTAAGATCCCAAACTCAGAGATTAAGTGGCCCAAATGAGGATTTTCATTAGGGTCAAATTCATCTCCATTCAACATCCATTTGTTCGATTTAGCAACTGAAATCGATGCACGTAAATCAATCGCTATTGCAATCGCAGGAGCACCATACAATACAGCATGCTCGCCAAAAAGTATTGCCTTGGCGGGAGCATCGGCGCGCCACATAGCCTGCGCTGTAGTACTTAGCCAATATCCGTTACTAATTCTCTTAAATTTCTATGACGGTTTGAATGGAGACATTCAAGGCAGACATACTCGTGGCACAGGACGAGGGAGCACGGTGAGCGATGAGGCAGACTTCGATGTAATCATCATTGGATGTGGGATGGCAGGAATGGCATGTGCAGCCCAACTTCTGAAAGAAGGAGTTGAAGGAGATCGAATTTTAGTCGTTGATAGAGGTGAGCCAATCGGTGCTAAGAATCTATCAGGCGGAATTCTTTGGGGGAGGGAACTGGACGAACTGGATGATATTTTCCCCAATTGGGAAATGGATAACCCAGGTATAGAACGTTATATCAACCATAAAAAAATTGGATTCTTATCATCAGAAGATGCATTCATTATGGAAGGGAAATTTGCTTCCTGGGATGGAATTGGAGGGACTGAAGAACCATCCATGAGAACAGGATGGAGTGTACTCCGTGCAAAAACAGACTCTTGGTTTGCTGAAAAATTAGAAGAAGCAGGCGTTTTCATAATGCCAGGAATTAAGATTGATCAATTGCATATTGACGGACTAGACCATACTTCTTATTCAGCACGAGACCTAACATCTCCTGCCGAAGATTCTGGAAGTGGACAAAATCAAAAGTGGAGAATTGATAATGCTGATCCTGAAATTGTCGATGCAATCCGAGAAGGTAAAATCTGTGGAATTGTTCAAGATGGCGAGATAATGACTAGTAACGTAGTTGTGATTGCTGAGGGTAGTAACTCAGTACTAACTAGATCTTATGCATTTGATACTAAGCTTCACGCTCAATCACGTCATGGTATAATCTTAGGAGTAAAGGAAGTTATTCATCTTGGAGAAGATGTCATAAATAGTCGATTTGGATGTTTCTCAGGCGACGATGAAAGGCCTCCGAGCGGGATGGCAATGGAAGCAGCATTGGCCATATACGACGATATGGCTGAGAAAGCATGGGAAGAATATCCAGTGACTGCAGGTCAAATTCCTAGAGCCGGCGGTTGGCTTTACACCAACCGAGACACTCTCTCGATAGGAGTAGTAATTCAGTTAGATAGCCTACCTTCTGGAATTCATACCTACGATATGTTAGAGGCGTACAAGAACCACCCTGCGATTGCACCGCTAATTAGTGGAGGAGAAACGGTAGAATATGGCGCACATTTAGTTCCAGAGTATGGGCTAAACAGAATGCCAAATCGCCTTGTTAGAGATGGAGCAGTTGTAATTGGAGACGCTGCTGGACTTGTTTACTCTAACGGAGCTGTAATTCAAGGTCAAAACTATTCAATCCATTCAGGCAAACTAGCTGCAAAGGTGATTGCTAAAAGTATCGAATCAGGAGATTTCAGCAAAAAGGCACTAGGACAATACAAGAAAGATCTTGATGCATCATATGTAATGCGCGATCTAAAACGTTTCAAAACAACGGCGAAATTCTTGGCTGACGATGCTAACTATACATGGGTCCCAAAATTCATGGGGAAAATGTTCAACCGAGTTGTTAGGGAAATCGGTGAAGAAAAAATAAGTGTGGAAAAACAAGCATTACGTCTGAGAAAAGAAATGATGCGCTCAAGCCGAAAAACAAAGAAGGGAATGGGGTTATTTAACCTCTTAAGATTAGGATTGATGGGAAGAAAGTTGTGAGGTGAATAAATGGATAAAAAAACAAAACTAGGATTGTTTGAATACGATGTCAAAAACGGACTTGGATTAATCGGATACAATGTTGATGAACACGAACATGCACATATCGTTGTTGAAACCTCAAAGTGCAACGATTGCAGCCACATGATGTGTGTCTGGGGTTGCCCTGCTCAGTGTTACAATTTCCGTGACCAAGGGTTGGATGAGATGAAATTTCAGTATGAAGACTGTGTAGAATGTGGAACTTGTTTTATCATGTGCGATCAAGGAGCAGTTTCGTGGAATCACCCCCGTGGTGGATTTGGAATCACATATGCATACGGTTAGGTGACGAAAATGAGTTACAAATTTCTGGGAATGGAAATGCCACTGATGTCGATATTGGTCGGAGGGATACTCTCCGCTTGGGGAGTTGCAGCATACATAATCTCTGATATGGCCAGTGCCACAGCTCTGATCCCTACGATTATGGGGACACCAATCGCTGTTATGGGGTCGGCTGCAGACCGTTTTCCATCTCGTAGGAAGTTGTTCATGCACATTGCTGTAGTGTTTGGATTATTATGTGCCTTGGGAGGACTAAGGTTACCAATGATTCTGTTAGATGCAGATTCCTCGGGTATCTTGATTATTTCTCATGCTTTACTGCTGGTCCTCGGAGGAATTTTCACTTATGCCTGTATTCAATCATTTAGATGGGCTAGAATACACGGAAAACTTGATTCCGAATAATCTCTACCTAAGATTCAATGATTCAGCAGCAGATAGTATCATTTCATTGTGTGATTTTGAAATCCATCCAGATCTTTTCTCTGTGTTTGAACAATCGTAGTAGTTAGTAGTCCCTAAACCACTAGAAACTAATCTGGCTTCCTTGATGAAGAGTGCCATTATTTTAACCACAAAATTTGGAAGTGCCCAAGTAGAAACCTTCCAACCATCTGACTTCAGATGTGAAGCAATTTGAGGCATATTTATCGGAGATGTAGCCATGATTATTCGTTCACCATCTAGATTAGAATTCTCAATTGCTTCTGCGTGCATCCAAGCCACATCACGCACATCCACAGGAGCAAAACTAATTTTTGGAAACCCTGGGTAAGAGCTATCAATTATCGATTCAATGATTCTCAATGACGTACCAGGAGTTCCACTGTGTAAGGGGCCTAATATTACATTTGGATTAATTGTTGTAAGAATAATACCAGAATATGATTCTACAAAATCCCATGCTGCTAACTCTGCCAAGGTTTTGCTCTTAGTATATGCTGAAATTTTACTATCCAAATTTGTCCAATCTTTGTGTGAATAGATTTTGTCCCTACTTGTTGGAGTTGCTCCGGAAATAGCTGCAGTAGATGATGTAATGACGAATTTTCGAATACCCGCCTCATATCCATGAGTCAAAACTCGTATTGTTCCTTCTTTAGCAGGTTTGATTAATTCTTGCTCATCCTTGGGTTCGTAAGCAGAAAATGGAGATGCCGTATGAATTACAGCATCAATATCTTTCATTGCCGACTCCCACCCCTCATCAGAAATTAAATCAAGGCAGCGAAGTTCAAGTGAAGGAGTATTATCAAAATCATTCATAATTTCAGAATGTAATTCTTCACCGCTACGAGTAGTTCCTCTAACAAAGTATCCTCGGGAAAGGAATTCTTGAGTAACCTGCCGACCGAGAAAACCAGTGCATCCTGTGACCAGTATTCGCTTGTACTTCAGATTCATAGTATTACGTGAATTTTCTCATGTTTGAATTTTTGTTACTGATATTGTAAGGATGTTCGCACGTATTTATGTTGAAGAGTGCTGCCCAAGGGATGAGAAGCACATGACCCTACACCTGTATGACACTCGTAGGAAAGAAAAGGTTCCTTTCCATCCTGCTGTCCCGGGCAAGGTTCAGATGTATGTTTGTGGAATTACGCCCTATTCCCCATCACATCTTGGACACGCTCGATGTTACATTGCTTTCGATCTTCTTCATAGGTGGTTAGAAGCATCTGGTTATGATGTTGATTACGTACAAAATTTTACAGATATCGATGATAAAATAATAAAAATCGCAAATGAAGAAGGAGTAAACTTTCTTGAAGTTGCAAATCGAAACATAGAGGATTATTATCTAGTAATGGATGCATTAGGAGTTGAAAGAGCAGATCATTATCCAAGGGTAACTGAACATCTAGAAGGAATCATCAACATGATTGAAGTATTAATCGAAAAAGAACATGCGTACGTCTCATCTGATGGAGTTTGGTTCTCAGTTTCTTCGGCTCCTGAAAAATTCGGCATCTTAACAGGAAATTCAATCGACGCTGTACAAGCAGGAGGATCAGGCAGATTAGATAATTCTGAGAAAAGAGAACACAATGATTTCGCACTTTGGAAATCAGCAAAACCAGGAGAACCTGCATGGGATTCTCCTTGGGGAAAAGGCCGACCAGGGTGGCATATTGAGTGTAGTGCGATGAGTTTACACCATTTTGGAGATTCCTTCGATATCCATGGAGGAGGGTTCGATCTAAGATTTCCCCACCATGAAGCCGAGATATTTCAATCAGAATGTTGTACTGGGAAAGAGCCAGTTGTTGGCATCTGGATGCATAATGGATTTGTAAGAGTCGATGGAGAAAAAATGAGTAAAAGCTTAGGTAATTTCTGGACTGTAAAAGACGCATTTCAGATTTATGACCCAATTGTATTGAGATATGCATTACTAAATGCCCATTATCGAAATCCAATTGATGTAAGTGAACAATTATTGGATGATGCAAAAGGAAATCAACGAAAATTGTCTGAAATATACGGTCAGGCAATTATTTCAAAAGAACAAGGAGAAGCATTAGCTCCTTTACCTCCTCTTCCATCTGGAGACATCACATCATCTGAATATTTGACTCAAAGAATTGGCGTTATCGAATCATTAGCAGAAGAAGCAGCACGTGCTTTGGATGACGACCTAAACAGTAGACTAGCATTGTCTAAAGTACAAGCAGGTGCAAAAATAATCTCAGAAGTACTTAATTCAGAAAAAATTGATGAAAGTGATACTGCATCTTTTGCATCTTTTTCTATTGATTGGATTGAAGAAATTGCGGGATTGATTCTTGGAGTACTACCTTCAAAAGAAATTGCAAAGGCAATCTTTGATCCAAGATTAGACCCAAGGAGAGTTGCTATTCGAGATGAAGTTGAGAGTCTACTAGCCCGAAGGTCAATTGCCCGTCATGCAAAAGACTGGATGGCTGCAGACGAAATTCGAGATCGTCTTGTAGAAATGGGAGTTGAAGTTAAAGACACTCCTGATGGTGTTGAATGGTCTCTGAAGTAATCATTTCTTAGTTATGCGAATAATTGCAAAGACAGAACCTGCTAAAATGCCCATAGTGAGAATAATTGCAAACCAATACCAAACTTGTCCCGTCAAAGATGATGCAACTGATTCATCTAATTGTTCTGAATCAAGAGAATCATCAGATTGAGAGTTAGAATCAATTTTGTTTATCCAATTCATAGCTTGTCTACATTCCCATTCTCCAATTCGATTATCATCTACCCTGACCGGATTACCATCTTGAAGTACTAAGGCTTGTGCAACGATTGGATCAGCGCAAGTTAGCCCCGGGAATGTGATAACATCACCAGGAGTGTAACTTGGATCTAGACGACTAACTGGCCACTTATCAACTCCAGATGATTCACCAATCTCAGGATGTGATCGGACCCATACAGAATTTTGAGGACATGTATCTACATATTCAATAGATAATTCTGATTCAATGAAACATCCGCTTGATTCCTGCATCAAAATTACCACTGAACCGCATCCTCTGACTTGTCCATCTTCTTTTATCTGCACAATTGTGGTACATTCTTCAATATGTATTCCTTGTTCAAACGACGAATTTGAAGGATGTTGTTCTCCTCCCAAAGGACCAAAAGTTGGCCATAAAAGTGGAAGATCTTCGACTGAAATACTATTATTTTCTTCTATTTCATTCTCATCATTATTATTAGAATCATCATTTGTATTTGTCTGATTTTCTGAACTTCCGCCATTCCAGGTAGAAGGATCAGAAGACTCAAACGATGTACGATTTCCATTTGAATCAAGATTGATATCATAATAATCTGACCAAAGATCTACAGAACGCCCATTCTGGAATGTCAATGAACTATTCAAAACACGAAAGTAACGTTCATCGCCAAACGTATACCATGGATCGAAAGGGCGAGGTCCAATGGAAAGATCTTCTAAACAGTCTCTCAGTTTTTGTTCGACTACTGCATAAGTCTGAGATCCTGAAGGTACACCATCGTAGCGAATATCTATTCCCTTATCAAAATCAGGAGCGCTGATTATTTCTGTATCGTTAGTCATCATCTGCATTAAATCGATGTCTCCGAAAACAGGTATTCCTGCTACAACTACAAGACGAACGTCCGGATCCACAGCTTCAATTAAATTTCTATAAGGGTTTGAATCAAAGGAATCAATCACAAGAAAATCAGCTGCTAAACCTGGCTTGATTCTACCAACATGCTCAGTCCATCCAACCTGATCTACTGAATTAGTGGTAAGCATCTGAGCCATTTCAAAATCTGAAAATCTATCTCCCAGTACATTAGTATCCCACCAATCTGCAATTTTTACTTCATGTAAGACATTCTTTGCTCCAGAAGGCGCCCAATCTGGAGAAATAGAAATTGAAACACCGGCATCATCTGCCGCAGAAATGTCTGCAGTATCGCCATATAACAATAAATTGGACATAGGTGACCAAACTAAGGATGCATCTACCTGAGCCATTAACCCAAATTCTGTCGCTGTTAGAGCAGTTCCATGAATAACAACTAATTCATCTATCAATAATTGATTGTTTACTAAAGAATCAAATTCTGCTCTAGAGGGTTCATCTATTCCTTCAGAAAGATGGATCATCCACGCATCAAGAGTTCCTGCTGATTTCTTAGATTTGATATGAGAACCTGAATAATCTGTGGGGAACCAAGACCCACCAACACGAGTTTCTATTCCATCAGAGCCAAAATTTTCCTTCTCTATATTTCTGGCTAAAATTGAATCAAATGTAGATTCGCTTTCCGTAGTCGCTCCTTGAATTACAGTGGTTCCACCAACTATTGATTTAACTTCAGCATGTTTCATTGACTCTACCATCAATCCACAGCCATCAGAACCTCCATCATTTAATCCATTTTCTACCTTAGTAATCGCGTCCTTGTACTCTGATTCTGTTCTCCATTGATACCTATTTTCCCAACCATTTGTCCCATGATCCCAAATCGGGATTACATTGTAATGAGGATGATTGTGGACATCCAATAATCCTGGATAGATTATTCCTCCAGTATCAACAATTTCTACACCTTCAGCAGCACTAGGTATTGTCTGACCTTCTGACCAAACGGCGGATATAATTCCATCTTCGACCAAGATATGGCCGTTGAGAAGAACACTAGATTCGGATTCCATAGTTACGATTGTTCCTGAAAGGACATACGACCCAGTATGACTCACTTCAGCAGATTCAGGGCATGGAGCTCCTGGGCCAGTAGAGGGAGTATCTTCTCCAGGACCCCAACCGGGAGTAGGAGGGGATACTTTGCTGACTACTCCACTAGAATCAGAAACATAGGAAGTATCCCANTCAGAATCTTCTCCATCAAACTCAATAGATGAAACTAAATTTCCTGAGGAATCAATTAGTCTTACTGAACCCCCACCAAAATAATCCAATGCTATACCAGTAGAAGCTCTGAAAAACACAATTCTACTTCCTTCGGCTACTGTTGTTGCAGTTGAAATACTGAAAGAATCGGTTGATTCTGCACCTTGGAACTCTAAACTCCATCCACCAATATCAATGGAACTAGATGTTGGATTATATAACTCAATAAATTGATCACTGTTACTACCAAATGTTCCATCACAATTCCAATCAGTTCCTCCATAATTTTCATTATTAGAAGAAACTAAAATCTCTGAAACATGTAGACCATCGTTTGCTTCACCTATCGCCGATCCGGAATATGGCATAAGCAAGAAAATAGCAATTGCAAAGAGAACTTGGTACTGCCTGGTGATGCCCATGAGTACCCATGGTAAGAGCAAGGGCTTGAACCCTACCATCTATCATTAAACCCAAAATAGCGACAATCACAAAAAGTACACCCTCGAAATAACACCATGGAGGGTGGGACTTGGCGTCGAATTTCAACAATCCTTGCCACCTTAGTTTTACTTATTCCAGGATGTTTTGGTTCGAATGAAGAAATTGTAGTAGGCAATGATTGGGCTGAAGGTTTCAGCTACATTGATGACCCTGCAGGATTTACAGGAGAAGATAGGATAAGGCCATTCAATGTAAGTCATCCAGATCCCACAGTTAACGCCTCTTGGGGAAATTCATCCTGGGCCGTTTTCGGTAATTTAGAAGGAGGGAATTGCTGTGAACACTATCTTGCCGCCACAGAGTGGGGATGGATTCTCAACTTTGGCGGAGAATATCCAACATGGTCGGAAGATCGGGGGCATACATGGCAAGAATGGATGCCTCCAGTAGTACAGGATCTGAGTTGTAGAACTCCTAAACTTACTGTTCCTGGTCAAGAAGGGCTGGGAGAAGGTAGTATCGTTCAAACGACTACTGGAGATATCATTGCTATGGGATGGTTTCCTTATCCATCTTCATCCGGGGGCGACCAATTCTATGCCTTCTTTTGGGATGCTGAAGATGAGGATTGGACATGGTGTTTTAACAGATTGACAGAACCATTCTATGACAGATCATGGCAAATGGAAATTGTAGGACCAATTGACGCTGCTGCACCTTATGGAAGTGGAGAATGGGCGAGTCTAGTAATCTCAAACTTCTGGCATCAATCGTCCAACAGAGGTGGTCAAATGTCAACAGATGGACTGAATTACTACTATTTTGAATTCCCAGATCGTGACGAACAATTAGATGTAATGGAAGTAGATTTAGTTGCAGAAGACCTCGAGATGGCTTGGGATTATACCAAACCACACAAAGAAATGAGAGGGTTTCCAGTGCCTTCAGGAGGTGCTTATTTTCCTAATTTCTTCAACGATGGAGGAGATGCTTTCCTTGACACTTCTCTAAACTGGTGGAGAGCTACTACTATTGATGGCAATAGTTTACCGAGTGAATATTGTGCTTTCGATTCTTCTTCACATCTGCACTGTGTCATTAATTCAGGACTAATTTTTGAACATATGATTTCTAATGATGGAGGGGAAACTTGGAAAAATCAAACATATGATCTAACTGGAGAAGCATCAGAAATTGAAGAATGGGAGTTTCATTCAAATGGTAATTTAGACTTATTTGTTCTAAATGTCAGGTACCAAAGTTCTGAAGGACCAGATATTGATATTGCTTGGCATGTTAGAGAATACTCAGAAAATCTTGAACCAGATTCAATGACATTTCTTGGATTAGGCGATTTAGATGCTACGTCTGGGGCAGGACAAGATATTCGTTTTGATTTTGCAAGTATGACCATTCTCCCTGATGGAGGTTCAGTAATTGCTTACCATGATTCATCAGATCCAGACCCTCTTTTTGGTTTGGAACTATTTCTCCCAGATTTGTATTCCACAATTAATTCCTGAAACTTTCAGATAAAGATGCAAAAATTGATGCTGAAGGACCTTTTGCTCGAGCAGCTAATCTGCGAACAATTAACTCAGGAGTTGATTGAGCGAGATGATTTCGAATAGGTGTTCTATCAACTACTAATTCCATATTCTCATCCAATCCTCTTGCTTCTATACCGTCGATTCTAATGTCTCCTGGGAAATTATTTCTTATTTGACTACCAATATGAGTAACTAATACCACTGTATTAGTATTATTTTGCATTGCAACGGAAAGTAATCCTGAAAGAATACGCGCAGCTGCCCCAGGTTCAGTTATGGCTTCTAGTTCATCTGCAAGTACTAGTTTCTGACTTTGTGAAACGAACACATCCGCTAATCTTAGAAGTGTTCGTTCTAAAGCTCCAGCTGATTGAGTCCCATTTACCTTAGCCAAAATATGTATTTCGTCTACTAACGAAATCTTTGCTGAAGAGGCGGGAACAGGTAAACCAGAGTGAGCAAGTAATGCAATCATTGCAATCGTTTCCAGTAATGTTGTTTTTCCTCCAGAATTCGCCCCTGAGAGAAGACTGAGAGGTTGCCTATCTCCTTGTGATGCTATTGACCCTAACCCGTATGAAATTGGAGTAGGAGGACAATCAAGTAGTAGATGGCGGCCATCTATGATTTCAAATCCAGATTTCTTTGAGACTAATTCAGGCATTATACACCTATTATGAATTGCCCATCTTGCAACTGTCAACCACATCTCAATTTCAATTAAACCAGAAATTGCAGCTTTACAGGGATTTATCAATTCTTGAGCAATCCTAGCATTTTGTAGGAGATCGTTGTTTTTAGTTGATTCAATAGCGTTTTCCAATTGATCTTCTATATCTTCTACAGCTTTACGACTAACAATGCACGGGTAGTCAGATTCAATCCAATCAAATGGAATTCTTACGGATGTGTTTTGAAGAAATAATTCCAATCTTTTTCTTCCTGCTTGTTTGGCATCCTCGATGGAGTCTGCAACAGTGGCTTGTATTCGTCGATTCAAACCTTCAGTATCTGCGTAAAAAGATAAAACTTCATCACCCTCAATGGAAAGATGAGCATCAGAAGTTCCGGCTACAATTGCATCATTAATTCCTCCTTCAATTGCTTTAATTTCTGACCAAAGCGCATCTTTCACATTCTCTAGAATTTGAAGGTCGCCGTCATCTACTTTTAGCGATTCTAGAATTTTATCTAAATTAGAAATCGGATCGACTAATTCTTCAATTTTTTCAGAAAACGGGCTAACTGGCCATTCGTTTTCCTTAATTTTTTGAATCGCATGTAATATTTCAGAATTTAATTCAAACCATTCAACACTTAATTCAGGAACTAAACTAGCAATTTCATTAATCGATGGAAAACAAATCCATCCATTGGGAGGGGAAGTAGGAGCGGATTTACCAACCCATGTTACATTAGAAAAGACAGTGTAATCACTCCATGTCTCGTTTGAATCTCTAATCACAATTCTACAACGAGTTGACAGTGAATTACATTTTTTGGCAGTTTCTGAATCTGGTACAACAATTACCCTGTCCACTCTACTTGTACCCCTTTTTGGATTTGACAGTGAAGATGAATACTTAGTCCATTTTTCCAATGAATTGGGGAAAGATAGACCAAATTCTAACGCTAACTTAGACATTTTTCTACATGTTTCAATGGAATCAATATAATCTTTAGATAATGGACGCAAAAGACCTATCCGATCTTTGGCTGCAGTACTGCTGGCGAAACTACTAATGGATTCGAGGACCCTATCATGTAATTTCGTTGCTTCAACGCTTTGACAAACATCTGCATCTTCACCACGAAAATTCTGAATTAATCGAACTGCGCGTGTGGAGGTAACACCTTCTACTGAGGATAAGCTAGTAACATCACCTTGAGATAAAGTTCTGAACACTTCTTCCTCAGACCCTAATGCTTCAATCATTCTTTGAGAGAGAGATTCTCCCACTCCAGGTATCTCTGTTAGGCCCATCATCGACAAACATCGAAGTTCGGGGGTTATTGAGAACATCGGTTAGGATGGAATGATTTTNAAGGAAATATCAAATTCCCCATCGAGGGAGAAAACATCTACTAAGGAACTATCTAATTCACTGATATCTTCACTTTTCATACGATGGAATTTGGAAGATGATGCACGTACCTCTGAACTAACATGTTTACTATCAATTTCAGATAATTCGGGAGCGTTTTCAGGTAACCAAACCTCAAGAGAAATTGTAGTATCAACTTCTAAGTCGAGATCTTTTCTTTTAGATTGAATTCGGCGAATAATGTCTCTAGCAAGACCCTTAGAAAGTAGATTTTCAGTTAGAGCAAGATCAAGAACAAGACTAACATCAATTGGACCTTCAGGGCCGTCAATTGATACCGTTGAGGCAGCAAACCCTTCTTTTTCGACTCTTCGAATTTCGATATCTTCTGCAATTATCTCATATCCAGCTAAAGCACCTAATCCTGCTTCAATCTCTAAAAGGAACGATTCAGGATCTACTGAATCTAATTCCTTTAGAACTGAAGGTAGATCTTGTCGACACTTTTTCCCTAAGGCCTTACGGTTGGGTGCAAGTTCTACTCTTTGGAAACGATCTAAATCTTTTTCAGTTTCTAATAATTCTACATTTAATTCATCAGCTAAAATTTCATGAAATTCTGAAATATCTGGCCCTCCAACAATCCATCCAGACTGACATGGAAGTCGTTGACGCCGACTCGCTTCAATCCTAATTCGTCTACCTGCTTCAGCGAGAGTTCGAACCATCTCCATCTTTGCTTCAACCATCATATCGATAGGTGGAAGGATATCATCACCGACATTAGATTCAGCACTTAACATTGGCCAATCTGCAAGGTGAACACTTTCACCCCCACACAAATTTCTGTGAATGACATCAGACATGTAAGGGGCTACAGGTGCCATCAACCGACATAATACTGTTAATACCTCATGAAGAGTTAATTGACAGGCCCTCTTATCTGATGATTCATTTTCATCCCATAGTCGTCTTCGTGATCTACGAACATACCAATTGGATAAATCATTTACAACAAATTCCTCTAAATCTCTGCAAGCCTTATGAAAATTCCAATCCTCAAATTGTTGGTGATACGAATGACTAATATTTGAAAGACGACTTAATATCCATCTGTCCAAAGGAGTTCTGTCTTGNATTGGAATCGATTTGGTTGAATCATCAGGATCGAAACCATCCAAAGCTGCATAATCTGCATGAAAACGATAACAGTTCCATAATGTCAAAAACATTTTNCCATACGTTTCTCTCACCCCATTAGGATCAAATTTCAATGGATTCCATGGCGCTCCTGCTGTAACCATATACCATCTTGTAGCATCTGCTCCCTCTCGATTAAAGTGATCCCAGGGATCAACAATATTCCCTCTGGATTTGGACATTTTCTTTCCTTCAGCATCAAGGATTAATCCTAAACTTAGACACCGCTTATAGCAAAGTGAATCAAACACAGTTGTTGNAACTGCTAAGAGAGTGTAAAACCAACCTCTAGTCTGGTCNACTCCTTCGCAGATATAGTCAATTGGAAAGTTATTCTCAAAAGTTTCAGGATTATCAAATGGATGATGCCATTGGGCAAAAGAAGCGCATCCAGAATCGAACCAACAATCCATTACAAACGGTTCCCGATTCATCGGTTCTCCATTTTCACTAACAAGAACAAACTGATCAACAATTGGACGATGAAGATCAACATCATCAGGACATTCGGGATTGTCTATCCCTGCAGCTCTTGCCTTGTCAACCTCTACTTGAAGTTCTGAAATAGAACCAACACATTTCATATCTCCAGATGCTGAACGCCATACAGGTAATGGAGTACCCCAATATCGCTCTCTACTAATCGCCCAATCCTTGACATTTCTCAGCCATTCTCCNAATCGACCTTCNCCAACCCAATCTGGTGCCCACTCNACTTGATCGTTGAACTCCAATAAACGATCCTTGACAGCTGTCATTCTAACAAACCAAGAATCCATGGCATAGTACAGCAAAGGATGATCGGTCCTCCAACAATGAGGATAATCGTGAGAATATGATTTTTCACGATATAGAAGGTTAGACTCAGATAAAATTTCCATTATTTCTTCATCACAATCCTTGACATATCTGCTGTCTAGACGTGGGTGAGTACCTGTTACGAAACGCCCATCCATGTCCACTGTATGTTGAGCCGGAAGACCAACTTCCATTCCTAAATTATAGTCATCTTCACCGTACATTACTGCAGTATGGACAACTCCAGTCCCATCGGTTGTAGTTACCCAATCTGCGCCCAAAACAGTCCAAGCAGAAGAGGATTCGGCACCATCCACCGCTTCAGGGAATAGAGGAGCATAAGAAAGGCCAATCAATTCAGACCCTGGGAATTCTTCAATGACTTCTACGTGATGACGGAGTACTTCCTTCATTAGATCTTTTGCTAGAATCAACTCTTCTCCAATTAAGGCACCTCCAAAACCTTCCCATGATGAAGGTTCTTCAAGGACTCGAACTTTGACATAACTTACCTCTGGGCCTACTGCTAAACCAACATTACCTGGGAGGGTCCAGGGAGTTGTTGTCCACGCTAAGATAGAGGAATTAGAATTTTCCAATCTAAATTTAACGTAAACGGAAGGCTCCTCTACTTCTTTGTATCCCAATGCTACCTCGTGGCTTGAATAAGATGTTCCAGTTTGGGGGCAGTAAGGAAGTACCTTATGTCCCCTGTAGAGTAGACCTTTGTCGAACATTTGTTTCAAAGCCCACCAGCAAGATTCTACGAAATTATTGTCTAAAGTAACGTAAGGTTGATCTAAATCAACCCAAAAAGCCATTCTTTCAGTCATCTCTCTCCATGCTTCTTCATACGTCCAAACGGATTTTCTGCACTCTTCATTAAATTCGGCTATTCCAAATTCTTCTATGGCTTCGTTGCTCATCAAATCAAGACGTTTCTGAACCTCAATTTCCACAGGTAACCCATGAGTGTCCCAACCACCCTTTCTCTCAACAAAATGACCTTCCATAGCCTTCCATCGGCAGACTAAATCTTTGTAGGTCCTTGCAACTACGTGATGTATCCCCGGGCGTCCGTTGGCTGTTGGAGGTCCTTCTAAAAATATGAAAGGAGTATTACCACGTCTTGACTCAATACTTTGCTGAAATGTTTCTTCATCAGACCATAAACGCATAACACTCTCTTCAAGTGAAACAGGGTCCAGATCCCCCACAGGTTTAGGCGCAGGCATGAACCGACGGACTTTGGAAGATGTCTTCAAACTGATGGGCGAAAGGATTCAAATCATAACGGAGGTTGAAATACCACCTTCATTACCCCATAACATGGAAGATGTAGTTTCAACTACAGTCTCAGGTATGACTTGTATGTCATGTGTGGGAAGAGTAGAAGAAGCACTTAATTCATTGAATGGTGCTTACAACATCGATGTAAAATTAGAGTCAGGAAATGTTAGTTTTCAAGGAGTCTCTCTTGAAAAGGCAGAACAAGCAATTGTTTCTCTTGGATACAGTATAGGAGTTCCCGGAGAATTAAATAATATCAAAGATTACCTAAAGTCAATTTAATT
>FUFK010063326.1_pt1 | contig 32136 bp, 33 predicted proteins | sample 1021851 | NCBI WGS metagenome assembly FUFK01 (sample SAMEA51879418, study PRJEB19060) | metagenome | reverse complement strand
ATTACGTCAACAGTATCGCCATCAACCACCCTATCTAGGGTTGCGTTATAGACAAAGGCATCAGGCGATTCTGACATTACTTAGACTCTGCGCTAGGTGCTTTGTCTTTGGCTTTAGCTATGTTAATTGCTATAAGATCAATGAACTTATAAACCTTGCCTAAAAATTCATCATCTTTAGGTGTTGGTGTGCTAGCAGCTATAACAGATGCTACAGTAACCGCCATCGTAACGTAATTGACAATATCCATAATTTCCATAGTTACCTCCCTTAGTGAAATTATTGGCTTGATTCTAGCCTAATTTACTTCTTTTGCACATCTTCTTCTGCCTTATCAAGCTCTCTGTAATACTTGATTATTGACAGAATATCCCTTGTATATCTTGTAACTTCGCTCATAGTCATAGATAAGTTCTCATATTCTTGGCTAGACAAAGTGTAGAAAGCTCGCTCTGTTGCGCTGCCAGATTCAAGATTATCTAAATATTCTTGCATGGTGGTTGGTGTCATAACCTGCCAATCTACTTCTGTAAGGCTCATGGGATAGGGNAGAGGTGGGTGATAGATCGGTGTNCGTTCTGCTATGGTCTTGACCTGTACTGGCTTGGCTGTCTGCAACATTGAGCAGTTAGCCAATAAAAGGCAGAAACTAATTATTGCTAGATTTCTCATTGAATTGTTCTGGGTCTGTTAGCTTTTCTAAAGTGGTAAGGACTCTAAGTGAGCCTTTGTTAATTCTGTTCTGTAGATCAACTGGGTCTGCCAGTGCTTCTTGATCTAGGTCTAGGTTAGCAAAGGTCTTTCTAAGTCTGTTGACATCTTGCATAGCCTTCCTTCTCTCTGCTTCCAATAGATTCAGTTGTTCTTCTTGTGCTTTCTGTTGTTGAAGATAGCGTTCTATAGAAGCGTTCTGTTCTTCTATCTGTGTCTCTAAGACTATCTGATTACCTTTGAGAGTGCTGATCTGATCTGCCTGATAGTCAATGTACCAAGCTGTGCTTGCGATTGTTACGAGTAACAATCCTCCTAATACTACTGATAAATTNATGCCCATGTATACACCTGTAATGGTTCTTTCTTACCTTTTGCCGCTATTGGCTCAAGTTTTTTCAAAGTATAGTCACTCTTTATAGCAGTATTGTAACCAATGAGCAAATCAACTCCTGCATCTTTTGTACCGCTTTCAAGCCTTGCTCCTGTGTTCACAGCATCACCNATNGCTGTGTANTCAAACCTTTGCTCACTGCCCATGTTACCAATGACCGCATAGCCTGTGTTTATACCTATACCGATAGCTACAGGTTTGATGCCCTTCTCTACTAACTCGTCATTCAATACTTCCATGTTTTTTTGTATATCTAAGGCACAATCTATGGCTTTGTTTTCATGGTGTTCTAGGTCTAAAGGAGCGTTAAATATAGCCATCATTGCATCGCCAATATACTTATCTACCATTCCTCCGTGTTTCTGTACTGCTGACTGTTGCGCTGTAAGTGCTTTGTTCATAATGTAGGTTACTTCTTCTGGTTCTAGGCTTTCTGATAAAGATGTGAATCCTCTAACGTCTGTGAATAGAAAAGTAGCATAGCGTTTCTCACCGCCTAGCTTGAGCTTCTCTGGATTCTTCTGTAGCTCTTTGACCTGTCTTGGGTCTAAGTAATGCTCAAATTGTTTCTTAATTTGTTGTCTTAACTTGTACTGTTCTCTAAATCTNAGATAGAAAGCTGTTGATCCTGTGATNAATTGNGAGATNAGAGTCCATGTTACATCTATCAAAAGACCTTGTTGTATTGTGTAGAAGCCATAATAAGCTGTTAGAGAGAAGATACCTGCAAATGATACTAGACCCCATGTGACCCCTAGAACGGTCAGGAGAACGTAAACAAATGCGACAGAGAGGATAAATAGTGCCAACTCTACAGCTAGAGCGTAGTCTGGAACGTATGGACTGTCCTGTATTAGTATGCTCTCTGCCAAAGCCGCTTGTATCTCATGTGGATATTTATAGCCTTTGCTTGTGGATAACTGTGGTGAAACCCCTTTTGCTGAGTAACCGACAAACACAAACCGACCTTCTACATCCATTTCTTCTATCGTAGTTTGGGGTGTGTCTACCCAACTAATCCACTTACGACCTAGATAGTCTGTCTTGACTGGCGGTATACCTTGCACAACTACTTCTTCAATACCTGCCTCGTTGGTCTTGATGATGTAGGTATCTGCATCAACCATAGTCTTGAGGACTTCTGTACCGTAGGCACTGACCCATCCATCAGGTGTTTTAAGAAGCAAAGGAAGCCTTCTAATCAACGAATCTACTTCAGGTCTACTGACTGCTATACCCTCGCTTGCCACCTCTCTAATCGCTTCTATGTTCTGTCTAACACCATAGGCAGGTAAGCCAGAAGCACCTTCACCCATGATTACTGTGCCTGTGGTTCTAGGATAGTCGCTAGAGTTGTTCTCAAAGGTTGCTATAACACTAGGCGCAAAAGATAAAGACTCTGCTAGAGCATCATCATCTGCCTTTCCAAACGGACTGTCTATCGGAAAAGACATAACCAGACCTAGACCTATTGCTCCTCTTTGCAGTAAAGCTACATTGATCTGTGCAAGTATGTCTCTTCTGAGTGGATAACCATACTTCTCTAAATCTTTGTCGGTGATGTTGAGTATAGTGAAATATCCAGATGGTTCTTTCTCTGGCACAAAAGCATCAAAGGTCTTGAGCTTGATGATTTCTGTAGGAGTTGACTGATAGGCTAGAGGTAAAGCTAGTGTGACTAGCAAGACTAAAGGTATCAGGTATTTAGTCATACTGCGTAATAGTTAAAGTCTTAGTGCAGTTAGTTATGCAGTTATAAGTTGCAGTAAAACTCTTATTAGTAGCTCCGCTTTGNGTAACTCCNACATTCCAATCATCGTTGTAGAAGTTGAGTCTNGCTGTATGGTTNCCTGATCCTGACTGCGTGATAGAAGCTATGCCATTGTCTGCATCTGAGTACCACCATATATCGGCATCATGGTCTCCGCTTCCAGATTGAGTAATGGTAGAAGAATTATTGTCAGCATAATTAGCATTGTAGATGTACGCATTGTGTTGTCCTGTTCCTGATTGGGTTATCGTGGAGTCAGCATTGTCTCCAAAAGCATACATTTTAGCGTACTTGTTATTGCCTGTTTGAGATATTGTGTAGACGTTATCATCGCCTGCCATTAAAACCTCACCATGATTGTTGTCACCTATTTGGGTGATAGTTCCTGTATTGTCATCATTATCAAGGTCTAAATAGCCAAGATTGCCATCTCCTGTTTGTGTGATCGTAAAAGTGTTATCTGAGTGGTTAGACCATTGTGAGAAAGCCTTAGCCTCATTATTATCGCCTGTAGAGACGATATCTATGTCTGCCCTAGTACAAGTATGGGTGCTGTAGTTTCCTTGCGATAGACCGCAGTAAACAGTTGCTACGTTGGTATATCCTACTTGCTTGACATATATGTTTGAATTAGAACCTTTAGTATGCACATTAGTAGTATTATCACCAGAACTTATAATACAACTGAAGCTAATCAGACTGATTAATAATGATCGTACCATCACCACCTCCATTCACTTTGATCTTGATTAGTTGCGCTCCTGTCATAATCTCAAGATCATACTTACCAGATTTATCCAGTTGCAGATCAACGGTATTCTCTACTTGCCTTACAAAAGATATATATTGACCTTCTACAAAAGAATAAAGCTGTAAATTTGGGTCATATCCTACCGTAATTCCTTCAATAGTTATATCTCCTAGCTTCTGTACTTCTGTCTCTGTTTCTTGCAGTACATCCGTTATAACGTCNAAGAGATAGTCTATGCTCAATAGATCAATGGATAGACGGTCTATCTCTAGTTCATCCTCATACTCTTCTTCTTCTAAGAACTCGCTGTCATCCAAAAAGTCTGTGTCCAATAGGTCGCTACTTGATTGCTGTTGATCTTCTATAGCTTCTTCTATTTCTTCTGGTGGATTGACTAGCAACATATTGTCCAAAGCGTTCAATGAAAGACCAGAGATTGTTACTGGCTTTGTGGGTGGTTGCATAGATACTGTGGCTACTGTTGCTTGGAAAGGTTTGTCTAAGACGACTCTGCCACCTTCAGTGTCAACAAATATCTTGCCTACTTCTCCGTCTTCTTTAGGCAGATTGATAACAGTTGTGGAAAAGTCTGTAGAATTTACACTTACAAGAAATTCCGTTCCTAACACTCCTATTGTTGCAGATGGGGTTGTGAGTTTGATATTTTCTTTTGGTATGTTGTTAAGTTTAGAACTTAGAAATCTTGTTGTACCACCTAACAGATCAAGAGCTAGTTTGTTATCCTTTTTGTTAGTTGAGTAAACATATTCCGTAACTATTATTTGACTATGTTCTGTTAGCTTTAAGATACTAGAATCTTCAAATTCTATAGACATCCTGCCATCACCTGTTCTCACACGGTCATAGCTCATAATATCAAGAGCTAATTCTGCAAGCAGAGGATCGTCTGTGTTCTGCCTTACGACATCTCCAACTCCTCGCAACTCTGCGATAGAGCCTACATCAGCATACAGACTACTAGAAAGTAGAGCTATTAACAGCCTGAACTGCATTGGTCTATGTCTATAGTACCGTTGCTAGTAGTAGCTGTGATAACCAAAATATCTGAAGTTTCTCCTACACTAGACGTTTGATCAACGTCTATATCATTGGTTGAGCCTGTTATGGTTGCTGTAATGCTGTGATCAGCGTTGCCAGTCTGTGTAGTATCAATATCATTACTGCTTCCTGTTATTGACCAGTTGTTGATACAACCGACAACCTCACAGGTAGTGTTTATATTGTTGCTTGATCCTGTTATAGCAAAGTCTTGATTACCACCAGTTGCTGTTGCGGCAGCACCTTGTGTAAATGACAAGATGTTTGAATCGCCTGTAGCAGCATAATCAAAGTCAGTATTTGCTACATCTCCTGTACCACCTACTGCAAATGTACCCTGATTACTGTCACCTGTTACATTGTAAGTCCAAGATGTAGAAGCAGCTTGTAATATAGAAGCGGCTAGTGTGTTTGAGTCTCCTGTAAAATCCCAATCCCCAGTAAGACTGTTACCCCCAAAAGTAACTCTTGTTTGGCTTGTACCAAAGGTATTGGAATTTCCTATTTGATCTATAGAAAGATCAAGTCCTGTACCAGACTGTGTAATGTAGATTAAATTATCTGCGGTGTTTGCAAATGGTATGAAACAAAGTAGCAATATTTTAATTAGATTTTTCATTCAACCTCCTCTAATTTTTCATAGTCGTAATCCCAGAATTGTTTATCAGTTCCTTCTAATATCAATTCCAAGACTGCCTTTTCAATGGCAGACCTAATTGCATACCCTGTGGCTTCTGTCTGTGTGTAGCCAGTTTCTAATTCTATTAGCTCAGTTCCCTGTTCCCAGAATCGCCAAACATCTCTACTTACACTTGCACTTAGAATTTTTTTACTAACTGTCTTAGTCATTATAACCTCACCTGTCTGCGTAAGTACAACTCGCATAGACACGGTGACTAAATCTTCTCTCCATTGATTAGTTGCAGGGGAGAACCCTTTGATCCTAAATCCGTTACCACCAGATAAAAGATTTGACTCATAAGATAAAATCCCACCCTCAATGATAATCCCTGCGAACAAAAGCGGTGGTAGCTTAGTTGCGCCACTACCCTCTACTGAAACTCTTTGATTNTTAATTATTTGACGTTCNTTGCTNAGNTTATTNAGAGAACTAGAACCTCTATCNAGCACAGTGAAAAAGTCTCCATCTGCTGCATATTTCAAAGCATTAATTACATAGCTGTCTGCACCCTGTGTTACAGCAGTTGAGAACAGTGCCATTTTAGTTGACGGTTTTCTTTGTCCTGTTAAGTCTGGAAAAGCATAGACTGAAACCACAGCTTTTTGATTTGGCTTTGGTAGGTCTAATAAAGACTGAAGCGTAGGTCTGACTATCTCAGGTTTTTCTTCACATTTAAGAAGATCAGCACAATTAGTATGTCCGACTGGTGCAAATGCAGCACAACTAGACAAGACAAATACGACTGTAACTAGCCACAGTTCTCTGAACATACACCAAATATACCTATCGGTATTACTATCTCTGTGAATGAACCATCTTCAGCTTCTACTATTAAGATAATATTCTCACCATCATTAGAATAAACGATTCTGTTACCCTCTATCATTATTTCGCCACCACTNCCTCCTGTTTCATCAAATAAGGAGCTAGTTATNTCTTGAGCCATTCTGCTTAAAACTCTGGACTGTAACGATCTTATAAACTTGTTNAGGGTNGAGTTTTCTTCTTCCCTGATTGCATCTTCAAGCTCGTTTTTAAGAGCTTGTACTTGATCCTGATTTCTTGTGAATTGTTGCTCGTCTATAGTCAACCATGCTGCTGAAGTGCCGACTCCTGAAAAGCTAGGGTTCTTAAATTCTTGTACTAATGTATCTGCTTTGACTGATAAAGAAACGACTAAGAGAACTACTAATATGCCTACAATCGCTAAGTATTTATCCCAATCTTTCATCAGTCTTTTCTTTGATCATCTCTATCTGCCTTAGCAATCTTATTGTTGTCTATCATCTGTGGTAGATTCAGTATTGTCTTCAAGAACACCTCTTGACGAATAATTTCATTGTCCAACGACCTAACTCGGTCAATCAATGCTACCAGTATTCCGTGCTGTGAGTCCAGTTTTGTGCCAAGCCTCTGTTCCATTTGCTCTATCTGATCTGCAACTTTATCATCCAAAACATCTAGCTTTGTCTCCATACCATCAATGATTCTGTTGATCAGTTTCCAAATAAAGAAACCTAAACCAAGTGCTGCTGCTATGGGAAAGCCTACCTCGTTTATAAATGTTATTGCTTGTTCCATTAGCTTATTGTGTAAGTTACTGAACCCCATGTGCTGTGTGCCGCTCTATAGGTTTCATGTTCTGCTGCTGTAGCAGTTATTTTTATAAGGTTATAAGTCTGTCCATCTCCGAACTTATCTTCTGTTGTTCTAGTTGTTTCATCTGCGCTTAGTGTAGGTCTCCATCTTTCTATTTGGTCATCATAGGTGTCAACAAGTTCTAAGACAGCACCAGTNCAAGTNAGTTCTGTATAACATAAAGCACCGCCTAACATTAGATTAGCAGTAGCATAACTGTTATCTCTATGTGTTGGATGTATGACTCCCATCTTAATTGTTACTATTTTGTTGTCAAAATCGTAATGTTGNAAGCCAAGTTTTGTGCCATCAGTTTTTTCTAGGACAACTGTTAAGCTGCATTTATCACCTGCTTTCACTTTAGCTTTAGTGTAACCACCTGATACATAAAGCATATTTGCAAACTCATTTTGTCTTTGATAAAGAGTATTAGAGCCTATTGGAAAATCTTGCAAACATTCAAGTACAAAAGTTTGATCTGATTCTAATAAAGGTCTGAGTTTAAAGTTATTACTGGATGTGACAGTTGTCATTATTTACCTCCTCCAGAAACGTGAGTTAATGATATTAAGGCTTGTAAAGTTATGGTTGCACTACTAGCAGTGTGTGTTACTACGCAAGTAGCATATTTTTTATCGTTACCTGAAAGATCAGTAATACTGCCTAATGTAAAATTATTACCTGAGTCTGTTATCTCTTGGCAAGCACTTATATAGTCATTATTACTATTTGGTACATTGACCATAGTCCAACGAATTACACACTGCTCATTTGATACACCATTGTAGTAAGTAACTGTTATGTCTTGTGTAAGTTGCGTAGGTGAATAAACCGCTCCATCTATAGTAACCCAATTAGCAGATGCTAAAGGTGTTGCAGTCATGGAATCTGCCATAGCATTAGATATTTGCGCTGAAGGCACTGCTACTTGCACTACTCCGCTTGCATTTAATCCTGTTGTTGCTCTTGTGTGTGCATCTATAAGTTCAGCAGGGGATTTGGTTGTACCGTTACTTCTTACGTTACCAGTTAGATCACCTGTAAATCTATTGTTACTGTCAATATTTGAATTGGCACGTGAAGCACCTGTTGTAATTGTGCTGTTAGCGACACCGCCTACCGTACCTGTGTGGTTTCCAGATGTTGTTTGACCTCTTATTGTTGATGAACTTTCATTGTCAACATTACCCAATCCAACGTCTGACTTGGTTGTGTTGCTGTTTAAGTGTGTTGAGTTTGCAAAGTTTGTTATTCCTGTGCCGCCTCTATTTGAAGGCAAAGTGTTCACCCCATCAGACGAATAATCAACTTTGGTGTTATTAACAACTACATTTGACGTTCCTATATTTTCTAAGATGCCTGATGTTGTGTTTACTGTGATCTGGTCATTCTTGAGAGAGTTTGCGGCTATGGCTGTACCGCCTACTGTGTGATTGACTTGAGAAGTAAGATCAGAAAAAGAACCTGCGCTAAGATGTCTTGCTTTGAAATTATATTGAACCCCAACTTCTAAGGCTAGTATCTGTTGTTTTGTTGCTCCTGCATTTGCAATAACCGTGCTGTATATAGGGTCTGCATTTCTTTTGTAATGTATTTCTGTTCCTATAATGTAAGGTGAACTGGCGTTTGTCCATGATACCGTAACAGAGGTATTGGTGAGAACATCAACTGTAGTGCTGTCTGTGACGACAGATAAAGATGTAGGTGGTGAAATAGCATAATCACCAACTGTCAGAGTGCTACCTGATGCTACAGGTGTTTGATAATCAGAAGTGGCAAAGTCATAAACTGATGATGCGGTTTCTTGTAATACTAATCCTACAGCAAGCGTTGGCACATCTTCGCTATCTTCTATAAGCATTTCAGCCGACATAACTTCAAATATTTTAGAAGTATAACCAAGCCTTTCATTGGTTATCATCACAGTATCATGTGGCTGTAATCTTAAGAATTTGAGGTCAACTACTGCACCTATAGTTGTTGCCAGTCTTTGTTTCTCNAAAGATATTCTTTGCAGTCTTTGAGCCATTGTGTGAGTAACAGTAAATGGCAACTGTTTTTCCATAGTTTTCACATAGTTAGGCTTATCAGAATTTGTGCCATTAGGTGTATCTTCCGTTAAAAATGTTGAATCTTGGTATATAGGTGCATCAGCAGCAATATAATTATTAGAACCATCAACAAATACTGATTTAACAGTATTGTATAAATCACCTGTACTAGATTTTGTGCTGACTTGTAGAGGACGTTGCAAATCGTCATCTGTAATAGTTAGAGAAGGTGTAGGGTGTGCACCTGCATGAACTTGAAACTGTCCATTAACATAAGACATTGATCCTGCCATAGATTGTAATACCCCATTCATAACTCCTGCACCATTAGCTGCAAAGTTCGTAAAACCATTTGCTGTATATCTTTTTTCTGTGGAACTACCATCTGCGAGTGTGACTGTTTCATCACATTTATTAGCTGCTGCTGTTATGCCCCCTGCTACATTTCCATCATTAATTTCACCGCTTTTAGCTTTCAACCCATAGGTAGTATCTGTCAAATAGTCTCTAATTATCAGTGCAGGATTATCGCTCCATGCTGTACCTCCACTGCCTGAGTTGAGTCTTGGGTCATAAACCTTTTTGCCTTTGACAACAAAAGATACATTAGGCATACCACCACCAAACTTTTCAGCATCAAATACACACTGCATATATACATAAGCCATATCTGTATATTTATCTGTGGAAGTGATAGCAGCTAGTTGTGCATCCATAAATCCGTCTACTGCTGTTTGCGATCCATCTTGGAAGGTAAAACGAACTAAACGTCCACTTCCAAAATCGTTAGGGTTTTCTGTGTTTGTAAACTTAGAATTTGTGGCGGTAAAAACAGTTGATCCACTAATAGTAGAAGATGATGTCGTCAATGTCTCATCATTAAGTATGACTGCTTCAAGGCTATTAACTTCATGCCCTGCTATCACAAAAACCATGTGTAGCAAGTGATTGTCTGTTCCTGTAGTTGATATATGAGTTATAGTGCCGCCAACTCTCGTTTGTCCATATATTATTTGTCTTGGTTCTGTTGGCGCACGTGATGATATTTTTGAACCGAAGTTACCGCCTGTTGCACTTATCCCTTTGCTAAGAACACCTAATGCTAAAGTGTAAGCAAATGCTTTTGCGGCTAGAGCTGTTGAACCTTGTAAAGCAAAAAATTCTGCGCTAGTAACAAATTTACTTTTCGCTAAAAAGGGTATTCTAGAAACTATAAAAATAACTGCTGCTATTTTTAAGGCTTTTTTTATTTTGTCACCCATTGATTCTCCATACTTTTAAAATGTCTACATCATCATCTGTAACAAGTCCTTCTGCATCAACACCTAGTGAAGCATAGCCATCAAACACAAAAGCAAGTTCTGTTTCTTCCTTGTGTACTCCAAAATCCCCTTTTGACATATATTGTATATCTATAGCATCTATACCACTTTTTAGTTCTATAGCGTTGTCTATAGCTGCTACCAAACCTTTACCCTTGCCATATTTAAAGATACTTTGCATTGCTTGTTCTTTTGTATGCCATTTCCAGTTACTAGGTAAAAGACTTTCGCCTGTCATGGCTTTTATGAATGTGTTTGTAAGATGTACACAATCCCATTTTCCCCATTCAAAAGGTGTGTACAGATTCCTGTTTACTACTGTGTCAAACTCTATTTCCCAATTTGGTAGCTTTTTCATTATCTTTGTGTGACATAATCATAAGGATCATCATGCAAAGAGCCACTACCGCTTTGTACGTCTTGTTTTTGACCCCAAGCTATTTGTTTGTCTTGTAATTGTTGTACTCTGTTAAGTGATGTATCAGTAGAATCTATAAACTTTTGGCTTTCTGCTGTATATCTAAGATTGCTAGGTCTTTCCAAATCAATCAATCTGTTTTCAGCTTCAACCGAAACTGTCGCACCATCCGTTGTGTCGTCTATGGAAAGAGAAACCATACGACCTGCAAAAACCTTTAATACACCTGCTACTTCATTGCTACCTCCCATTAAAAACCCCATGAACACACTAATATCTCTGTTTTGATAGTTTTCGGTGAGAGCCATATTTAAAACATCAGAATCCATGCCAGACAGAGCTATAGATATACCTGTTGGCTTGAGGTCTAAAGTATCTTCAATGCTTGATATTGCAAGTAATGTACCTGCGCCTGTATAAGTTTCAGAGTTAATAACGAGATCATCATTTCCAGTCCACACAAGTATGTCATCTGTATCAAACTCTGCTTTTACGGCAATAAAAAGTTCTTGATGATCTTGTCCTAACCTTGCTTCTATTGCACTATCTATACCTGCTCTTGTAGCCATTAGACCACCTCAATACAACCAAAGCTAATGCCATATAGTGATCTATGGTCAGCGTTCCAATCTACAGTATTATCTAATAGCCTAAACAAACCTTTTGGTGAGTCAAATCTCACAAAGTGTCCAGTTGCTAATGTTGATCTTAACTTAGGCTCTGTTCTTACAGCATATTGATTTGGACTACCACTTGTCTCAGTTGCATCTTCTACAGCCATAACTAACTGTACTGGATTAGCTGTGGCAGATGCNGCACCTANNACACCAAGATAATCTCCTTTCTTGATTCCTCCACTATTGCTACCTGATGTTTTTAAGTTTAGACCTGTTGCGCCTTTTACGTTCATCTGTACTTTACATCCACTTGTAGCACCTTCGTTGACTAATACGCTATCTGTTACTACTTCAGTATTACTTGTCTTAGTGGTAATCTTATGTGTTCCGTTGTTAGCATCATTTGTCATGCCAGTTATATGTATGAAGTCATTAACTATCGCATTAGCGAATGTGCTTGCACTTGCAGTTATTGTGTTTGTATTTGTGACAGTCAAAGATACATTAGTGTTAGATACCCTATTCTCGGCTATTAAGTGCGTTGTACCGAACGATCCTGTGTTGGTTAGGGCATCAGGGTCAGCAAACTTAAAATGGTTTGTAGTGCCTTTTAATTGCATTAGAAAGGATTGCCACTCTACAGCCTGTGTTCTATTCAACGGTGGTAAAGATACTTGTGCTTGCCAGAAAACAGCATCAAACTCTTGTGTTTTCTGTTTACCTGTAAACGGTGAAGCTGTTTGTCCTATTGCTCTGTATAAAGAAAACTCGCTTCTTACAAAGTTAGGAGTGCTTGGCATATCTATAATCCTAGCCACCCATCAACCCCCTTCTGAATGAACCACCTCTAGCTGCTGCTTCTAATACTGCCGCCTTACTAGATTCTTGTATTTGAGGTAAAAGTTTAGCTACCTCTGCTCTAGCAGTAGCACCCACACCTAAAGCGAAGTTATTGTTTTGTACTACAGTTACACCACCACCGCCTGATAAAGCATTTTTGCTGTTCATGTTGTTCATTATCGTGCCGCCTGTATTTGGTATAAATATTTCTGCTCCACGTTCACCCACTAAGGTTGGCATACCTTTCTGAACTCTACCACCACCTGCGTTTCCCCTGCCAACAGGTAAGCCTACTGCTGTGAACATAGCATCCATAATTGGCTTGATAATCTGCATTTGTAGTGCAGAAGCAATAATCTGTCTAGCCATGTCTTTGAATAAGTTCTTGAAACTATCCATAGCGTTTTCACCATCCATCAATGATTGAACAAAATCATTTGTAAATTTATTGGTGGCTTCGGCGATTACAGGTGCTAGTTCTCCAAATGCCTCTTCTAGTTCTGATATAGAATCTTCCTCTTTCATTGCGTTTAGATGTGTTCTTATTTTCTCTATTTCCTCTGAAGTAGTGCCGAAAGTTTCCATAAGAGTAGAACTGGCGGCTATTTTGTCTATCAAGGCTAACTGCTCATTGATCTTCGTTACTGGATCAACTACATCCTCTTGCAACTTTCCAAAAACAGATTGAAACTCTATGAGTTCAGCAGCCAATCCTCCTTCTCCGTCATGTCCTTTCATTGAAAGCATGAACAATTTTTCTTCTACACCTGCTATTAAACCATCAAGTCTTTCCATTTCAAGGGCAGCATCTTTCATGTCCTTTACACTTTGTCCACCTTTTCCTTGTATAAATCTTTTAGTTGCTCCTTGATTGAATTTATCCTCTTGCGCCTTTCTTAATGACTTAAGTTCTTGCAGTTGACTTGTAAGATCTGTTTTTCCAGTTACATCAACTAAAGTTTCTGCGCCTCTAGCTGCTCTCACAGATTTAGCTATTGACTCAGCCATAGCGGTTAAACGGTCAGCCATACCTTTAAGAAAGTCACCTAAACCTGATTTAAAAAGTTCATCACCAAGCTGTCTAAAAGCTATCGTCATGTTTGAGGTTTTGGTAGATAAGTTATCCATCTTAGCTGCCATCGCACCACCGAACTCTTCGCCTAGTTCTTCAACTAAAATTCTTACCATTTCAGCAGCACCTTCTGCTGTTTTACCGAATGTGCTAAGTTCATCTCTTGACATAGCAAGTCTTTCTTGAAGCATACCAGTTACGTTTATACCTCTATCAGATATCATATTCAGTTCTTCAAGCCCCATTCCTCCTGCTGCTGACCTTTGAACTAATCTGATCATGGCTTCAAAAGTGCCTAGCTGATCTACTGATACAGATGCGGTATCTGCGAAAGTTTGTAGCATATCCATACTAGGTTCAATGCCTGCTGATTTAAGTGCTATGAAGGCTTTAGTTGCTGTTTCAATTTGAAAAGGTGTAGTTTGTGCAAACTTGAAAATTTTCTGCATGGCTTCATCACCTGCATCAACACTTCCAAATACAGTATCAAGAGAGTCTTTTAAATCTTCAAATCCTGAACCTACATTGGCAACAACACTTCCCGTTTTACCTATGGCTAATCCAAAACCTGCTATTCCTAATGCTGCTTTTTTAAAGCCTGCTGTGAGCATTGCTGAAGATTTTTGTGCTTGTTGATTAGTTGTGCTTAGTTTGCGATTGACTTGATCTAGCTCTTTTTTTAACTGCCTAGTCTCCGCTTTGATAAGTATTTTTAATTCATCTACTGTAGCCATTAGTCAGGGTATAACTCCATTAAATCTTCTAGTTCTTCGTTAGTCATTGGTCTATCTTGCTCTGCGGCATGGAATTGCTTGAATCCTTTGATAGCTTCCCACATTTCTCTAGGCGACATATTCCAAAAATCGTCTGGTCGCATCATCATCATGCCTAAACAAATTTGCATATAGACCTTCCATTCTATTCTGAAGTCTCCTGCTTTTTTGCAGAACCACCTTCGTCTATTTCGTCTGGATCAGTAAGAGAATCAGCTAGTAATTGTGCTACTACAGCAGAAGCTGAAATTATACCTGTAGAAGCAAGTATTTCTTTCATTTTCCGCTCATCAAAATCGTTGCCACCCCCTCTTAAGGCATACCTGAGTACAACAAGCAAAGTTTTAAGTCGTACTTTTGCTTCTGAAATGTCAGAGGCTAACTCAAGAATGCCTTTATCCAGTTCATCTTCAATTTTTACCAGTGAATCAATGGTGAGCCTACATTTGTAAGTTTCACCGCCTAGTTCTATTTCAATCTCGCCCTTTAGTGGGTTTGTCATCTGACTGCTCCTGTTTTGTACTTGCCATTGCAAGTTTGATTTTTAAAATATTATCTCTCTCGTCTAATACACAAGAAAGAATGTCATAGGTTTTACCATCAACAATAACTGTTGTTGGGTTTTTTCCTAACTGGTTAGGTACTTCAAGCATATCACCATTCAGCATAGCTGAAATGTTGCCTTTAGAGCCTTTAACTTTTGCCGCTAGCCAAGCCATTTATTAGACTGTAGCAAANGTAATAGCACCTGAACTTTCAAAAGACATACTGTAAGTAACTTCTCCGTTGTACTCACCTGCGTATTCAACAGATGTAACTTGGAAGCCACCAGTAAATGTACCAAAGTCAGGAACTAAGAACTGATAATTGTCTATAGTGTCAGCTAGTACGTTAGTCTTAATTGTTGTTTCACTGGCTGCATCTGTGAAAACACCACTGCCTGAAACACTAATAGACTGTACACCTGCTGCTGCTAACATTGTTCTGTTGTTAGAACTGTCTTTGTTAGTTACATCTACAGATTCGTTATTGATTGTAAGGCTTGTTGATCTTAAGCCACCGATTGTTGTGAAAGTCTCTGGTGAAGAACCGTTACCGACTTTCATAAGCATCGCACTACCTTTTTGTGCTGCCATATTTATTCTCCAATTAAGAGAGCATAAGTTACTTACTCTCTAATTAAACAAGCCTTCTGGCGACCTAATTTTATAGAAACAGCTAGTTAAGAAGTTCCTAATATAATGGCTCGGAATCGCATGACACCGTGCCTTGTTATCCCATCTGGGTCTATAAGTATATCTCCAAACTCAAACCTTAAATTAACAAGATTGAACCCAGTAACACTTAAACTGTAATCATGCAGTAAATCGTGAATCCTGTCCATGATTTCTTTAGTCTGTTTACTGCCTTTGTATTGTGACCATATATCAAAATTAACTGTGTATTCGCTACCATCTACATCTTTAGTTGAGTAATCTATGGAACTGTCTCTGCCAATACTTACAAATGGATAGCTGTTGCCTTCTTGTACTTCGTCATAAACACCTGCACCGAGACTATTTGTAAGGGTAGAGTCATTGTTGAGCCTTGAATATATAGCACTTTGTATAGCAAATTGTCCTAGAGCCATTAGTCTATGTAGCCTCCTTGCTGGAATATACGTTTAATTTTTGGTCTGTTACGTTCTAAAGCAGGTTGCATATATGGTCTTTTTTCTATATTTGACGTACCAAACTCTAAATGTGCTGCGTATGGTGCTGATGCTATTATTTGTCCGATAACCGATGTACCTTGCTTTCGTACATTTGAGCTTATACTCCCAACTAAAAACCCTGTATCTGATGCAGGAGGTTCACCTGCCGCAGAAGCTGTATGTTGCCTTCTTGGGTTATATTTCTGATAAGTTATACCAGTTCCCCCCTTGAGTATGCTTTCTTTAGCTGTGCTTTCTACTAACATAGTTGATCTTTGTACTAAATTTTTGAGATGTTTTTCTGGATTTTTTACTAATCTTTTTTCTAGTTTATTCATAAATCCTTTAAGATTTTTAATGCCACCTTTAGCCATTACAGAGCCACCCCTAACTCACACTCCAACTCTAGATATCTGTTACGATTATCTATGTTTTTGATGTATTTGATGTTGTAGTTGTCGCTGTCGTACCTTATGCGAAAATTAGTACCTATGTCGCGCCTATAACGTATCGTAATTAAATGAGTTGTCTGTTCCTTAACCTGACCCTGCTTTAAGGTCTCATTGCCCCTTACAGGCTCTATATTTGCGTATAGATTAGATAGGGTTGTAAAACTCTCTGTGAGTCCACCGCCTGCATCTCTGGTATTGGTAGGTTTCTGTAACTCTACCTCAAACCTCATTTTGCCGATACTCATTAGCCAATAGCCATTAATGCGCTAGAACCAAGACCACTATGAATTACATAAGGTGCGTACAGGCTTTTCATAAGCGTTGGTGCGCCCTGTGCTTCATACATATCACCTCTATGCTCATACATATAGGCTATGTGCTGTAGCATACCCATTCTGATAGGCTCTGGTATAGCATAAGCACTTGCGTAACCTGCTACGTAAACAACTTCTATAGCGTTTGCTACTCTAAGTGCAGTTGGGAAAGTTTCGCCTGTTCTAAGTACAATCCTTGCAGGCTCTCTTTGTGTGTCAACATAATACTTAGTAGCTGCCATAGTTGTAGCTGTATCGCTGTCATTGTAGGTTTTTACAGAAGTTACGCTTTGCACTGGCGATTTAGGTAACACCACATAGTTTTTATAATAATTTATGTCTGGTGCTGTACGCATCCCTTCCCATAGTGGATTCTCTGTGTCTATTGCAGTATCTATATTTAAGGTTATGGTTTGTTGCATCAAGGCTCTGTTCATGTATTCTTCTGCGAACTGCCTTGCCGCTATGATCAAAGGCTGTACTACCCTTTCATCAGTAGCATCGTCAACTCTTAGATACTCCTTGACCTCTTGTAAAGATAGAGGCTCTGCTGTCGGTTCTGTGGTTACTTTAAATCCTGCCATTACACTAATGCTCCAAATATGCCTGACGTTATAGCAACCCCATACAGACCCCATATAAGGTACTCCATTCGCACGAAACGAGCCGACCCTGACTCTAACCTCTTCTCAAGGTTTTCGTACCTTATAGCGCAAATCTGTTCGTGCAGTTCTAATGCACTTACCTCATTGCTTGGTTTCTTCTCCTGATTCATCTATAACTTCAACTCCGTCCGTCTCTTCAACGGTCTCTGGTTTATTGATCTCGTTGTCCATAATCCATTGTTTTCTACGCTCGTGGTTATTGACGTTATCATCTATGTCTAACTGCACTCTTATCAACGCACTTTGCAAATCTTCACGTTGCTTTTTGTAGTCTAGCAGTCTTGCAAACTGTATCTTTCCCTGATCGGAAAATGTGTTCGCATCCACTTCTACAACCTCGCCATCTTTCTCATACACGAACGTAGGTATAGGGTTTTCGTTTGAATTATCTTTGGTATCTACCATGTCTTTCTCCTAAGCTAAAAATATAATCATAGCACTAAGACTTAAGTGCCTCAATCTCGGTTTTTAATTGTTCTATTTGTTCTTGTTGTTCTTGGATTGCCTTGACAAGTAATGGTGTTATTCTTCCGTAGTCCATGTGTTGAGGACTTACTGTTCCATCATCTTTCACAGCATCTTTTTCACCAGTTACAGCATATGGAAATGCTTCTTCAACTTCATGTGCTATAAAACCTTCTTCTTCTTGACCACTTTCAATCCAATTAAACTTAACTGGTTTTAGTTGATTAAGTCTGTCTAATCCGTTTTCTAAAGTTGTTACATTTTCTTTTAATCTATAATCAGAAGTGGTGTTATAAGTAGTATTAGCACTTGTTACAACAATAGAGCCAACTGTAGAGTTACTGCTATTAAGCATAGCTGCAAACAAATATGTAGTATTACCAGATGGTACAGACCTGAAAGCACCATTATCAGCATTATAAGATATACCTCTTACATCAATACCTTTAGCACCACCATTTGCATCAACAATCATTTTATAACTGTCACTATTGTTAGAAGTTGTGCCTAATAAGAGTTGACCAGATGAGTTAATAGTTATGTCGCTTCCTCCTGTAGCTCCTGTCCCTATGCCAAGCGCTTGGCTTGAATGATTATAGTCTATAAATCCATCATACTGAGCACCTCCACTTGTTCCATCTGCAAACATAAGTCTGCTAACAGAACTTGTTCCTGAATATATACTTATTCCAGAACTACCTGAACCACCACCAACAGTTAAATTAGATAAACCATCGGCACTAGCATTAGCAGTTCCGTTTATACTGATATGACCTGAAGAATGAATTCTCATTTTTTCAGCACCATTAGTTACAAAATTTATTGCATTTGTAGTTGGTCTACTAATACCTGTATCTGTGTCACCAATAAAAGAATACGTTGGAGCAGAAGCTGCACCTGCTGTAGCTGTAACCTGTCCTCCTGTTGCTAGGCTCATGACAGTTGTGCCATCTTCTTGAAAGTTTAGAGTCTGAGCATTATTTTGAGCGTGTATTGAATAAGTGTTTGTATTAGCAGTATTGGTAAAAGTTAGTTTTGCTGCTGTGTTATCACCTCCTGATATGTGTAAAGCACTTGCAGGACTCGTAGTTCCTATCCCTATTTTTCCATCACCATTTACTGCTAATCTAAACGCTGAATCTGTATCATCATAAAGAGCAAATGCTCCCCCAAATGAGCCTAGTCTCCATACTTGACTAGCATCAGATTCATCAAAAACAATAATTGGAGTATTACTTGTTATATGTAAAGGTGCATCAGGACTTGCAGTTCCTATTCCAACTCTATTATTAGTAGCATCTACTACTAGCGTAGTTGTGTCTACAGTTAAACCTGCATCTAAAGTAGTAGCACCTGTCACATCAAACGTACCTGCTATGTCTATGTTGGTGTCTATCTTGGCACTGGTGACTGCGTTATCTGCGATCTTGCCTGTGGATATGTTGCCGTCAGTAATTTTGGCAGTTGTTACTTGTGCATCTCCTATATGTACCGTGTCTATAGAGCCATCAACGTACTGGTCTGAATCTACGGAATTTGCCGCCATCTTAGCAACCGTAATCTGTGCATCGGCTATATGTGCTGTGTCTATGCTTCCATCTGTGTAGTGTTCTGAGTCTATGGCATCATCAGCTATCTTTGCGCCTGTGACCGCATCAGCGTTGATCTTTGCGGTGGTTACAGCGTTATCGGCAATCTCAGTTGCTACTATTGCACCGTCAGCTATCTTGTCTGCGGTTATAGAACCATCTTCTATCTGTTCGCTTTGTACTTTTGTGTTAGCCACCTTTCAGTTCCTCCACTTCTTTTTTAAGGGTTTCTATTTGTTCTTGTTGTTCTTGGATTGCTTTTATTAGATATGGTGTCAACCTTCCATAATCAACTGACCAAGGCATAGAACGACCATTCTCATCTGATTCAACACCTTTAGTAACGACATTTGGTATTACTTCATATAGTTCTTGTGCTATGACACCTAAATCGTGGTGTGAATCTATTTTCCAATCGTACTCTCTTACTTGTATAGCTTTTATGGTATCAAGCTGACTTGAAGCATCTACAATATTGTTTTTTAAGTCTCTATCAGAACTTGTGTTATAAGCTACATTTGATGGTGCGCCTGTGATAGAACCTATAAAATCATTTTGATTCGCAAACTTAATAAAAGGAGTTCCAGTCCCTAGTGAAGCGTCTCCGTTAAACTGACAGTGTATCAATGATGAGGTAGAACTATTTATGGAAGCTGCATTATTTAGTGCGTAAATAGCACTACTGCCTGTAGAAGTTTCTTGCAAAGTTATTCTAGCATAACCTGTGCCTGTTGCATTGACTCCCAACCTCCCATCTGTGTCAATTCTCATTTTTTCAGATGTGCCATGAAAAAACTGCATAGCACTACTACCTATACCTATACCTGCTGTATTGCCACTAGCCTCAACATTTATAAGGGGTACGCTATCTGCTCCTCCTACTTCTAATTTAGAGTTTGCAACCGCAGGGGTTCTATTTATGCCAACTCTTGAGCCTAAAAGTAAATTGTTGGTGCTTGTTATCGTGCCGTCTGTACCATCATGGGATAGCTCTAGTTTGTTTGAGGCATTTGCTGAAGTTCTTTGCAATCTCATGACTGCACCACCAGAAGCGTCTAAATGAAGCGTTGTAGCAGGACTCGTAGTTCCTATCCCAATGTTTCCTGATGGGTCTATGTTAAGCCTAGTATCTGTACCATCTCTAATTGTAAAAGTATTATTTGAAACAATTTCCCAAGTGTTTTGGTCATCACTCATAACAATAGAACAATGATCAGCGTCGTGTATGTGTAAAAATCTATCAACTGAGTTTGGAGATGAAGGACTCGTAGTTCCTATGCCTACGTTTCCAGATGCAATACGCATATGCTCAGTATTTCCGCCACTTGAGAAAAGAATATTCCCTTGCGATCTTATTGCTAGGTCATCTACTGCTGATCCAGAAATCATATCTCCTGAGGATGTCGGAACTTGTATGCCACCTTTAAAAGTACCTCCATTTAAAAATCTTAGTCTTAGATCATCTGTAGCATCTATATCAACATCACCTGTAAATGTTGGTGCTGACAGTGGTGCTTTAGTGGCTATAGAGTTAGTAATCGTAGTTGAGAAGTTGGCATCATCACCCAATGCCGCCGCAAGTTCATTAAGCGTGTCTAAGGCGCTTGGTGCTGAATCTACTATATTGGCTACCGCAGTGGTTACAAATGCCGTAGTGGCGATTCTAGTGGTGTTATTGCCTGCGCTCTGCGTAGTGGTGGTAGGGTTGCCTGCTAAGGCTACATCGTCAGCAACTTTATCTCCTGTTACAGCATTATCAGCTATCTTAGCGGTAGTGATGTTTGCATCTGTAATATTTGTTGTTAAGACTGCGTTGTCTGCTAATACTCTTGATGTTACCTTTGTGTTTGCCATGTTAACTCTCTAGTTTTTCTATCCTTGCTTTTAGGTCTTCTATTATTGTTTGTTGTTCTTGGATAGCTTTTACAAGTAATGGTGTAAGTTTTCCATAATCCATCGTTTGATACTTTGGTTGTCCATTTTCTAGTTCTTCACCTGAATTTTCATCTGTATATACTTCATCTTTTTCGCCTGTTACAGCATAAGGAACTACTGTCTGTGCTTCATGTGCTAAGAATCCATCTGAAACTGCTCCGTTCTCTTTCCAATTAAAATTGATAGGATTTAAAGCTGATACTTTTGAAAGAGCGTTTTCTATAAGGGTTACATTTTCTTTTAGTCTGTAATCTGATGAAGCGTTATATAAAGTATTAGAACCATTCCATGTAATGTCACCTCTAGTAGCTCCATTTTGAGAAAATGATATAAAGNCACCTGAACCCTGACCAGTTGTAGAAACATATAAAGGTGTGTTCGTTCCACTTCTAACGAATGCCCCATATCCTCCTGAACTATATCCAAAACCTATTCCACTTACTCCGTTGTAAAATGAACTAACTGCTGTAGTTGTATTACTTAGTAAATCTCCAGAAGAAGTAATACGCATTCTTTCTGAATCATTTGTATAGAACTGCATATAAGAACTTGCACCTGAACCACCTGTGTAAAAATACATACGTTGATTGCCACCGTATATCTGACTCAAACCTCCGTTTGTAGGTGCATCATCAGAGTCAATAAGATTGATAGTTCCACCTGCTGTATTACCAATAGAAAGAACTGCCGCACCACCATTTGCTGTGGAAGTAGTATGTCCAATATTTACACGACCAGAAGAATCAAGACGCATTTTTTCACTAAAGCCATTGAAAGCAGTATCATCTGCAAAAGCAAACCTTAAAGCTGTAGATGTAGAATCTGCGTATATTGTAGGTAAGGCATTAGAGGAAGTTCCACCATATAAACCTAAAAATTTTGTATTATCTGAATTGCCTATAGTAAGAAAATTATCTGCTGACGTTGAACTACTTCTTACATCTAATTGATGTGAAGGACTCGTAGTTCCTATGCCTACTTTGCCATCATCTTTCATAATAACAAGATGACTTCCATTTGACTCAAATATGTGATCACCACCAGAAGCCGCCATATATTTTGCATCTACACCATCGCCACGAATATGAACAGTATTGTTGCTTACCTGATTAGCACCTGCTCCACCTGAACCTAATTGTATTCTTGCATCAGTGCCACCATTTAAATGTAAGTTATTACCATTTAATTGGAGTTTATCTGTACCTGCTAGTTGAAATTTCATAACTCCACCAGATGTACTAGCATCTATAAAGGTATGACCACTTCCGTCAGTACCGAATTCAGAGTGGTCACCTGCTGTATTGCCTGTATGTATTTGACCACCTGTAACAAACAAATCTCCTCCAAAAGTACCTGTGCTATTAAAAGTAGCCGCACCTGCATCTGACATATCAAGTGTGAGAGCTGTAATCGTGCCGCCACCATCACTATCTTTGCCTTTGAATAATAAATCTTGATCATCAGTATTTGTTTGTATTATGTTTTCATCACTTGAATGATATACAAGCAAGTCTGCACCTGTACCAAAACTTGCAGCATTTCCATCGCTTAATTTAATACCTGCATTAAAGGTAGCCTCTCCTGCCTCTGACATATCAAGGGTTAGTGCAGTGATTGGTGAACCGTCATCAGAACCTTTGATTTTGAAATCGTCATTACTTGTATTAAGAGAGAAATCAACACTGCTTGATTCATGCTTTATCTCTAATACAGTTGTTCCAGCATCTGCAAATTTAATATCAGCACCATCTGCATCAAGGATAATATCTCCTGCAACGTCTATGGTTAAATCACCACTAGATAAATCTATTTCTGTGCCATCTATAGTTATGTTGTCTACTACAACTCCTGCATTGGCAGTCAATACTCCACCAGATGCTATTGTTCCTGAAACATCTAATGCTCCATTTACATCTATGGTAGTGGCATTGATCTCTATTTCGTTATCAGATACCAGATCAAGAACACCGTCTGCTGATTGATGTATGTATGTGCCTGTATCTCCGAACTCTATCTTCTTAGTTCCTGTGGTCTTTATGTTGCCTGCAAAGGTAGCATCTTCATCAGCGTTAAATGTTAAGGCTACTGCATCTGCGCTTGAGTCTATGGCTACCGCAGTTCTCATTACGTCTTTAACGTCTGACTTCTTGAGTGCGCTGTCTGTGGCATCCAGTATCATCATAAANTCNCCTGCAACTGGTGTGACCTGTGTAAGATCGGATATACCGCTTGCAGGGAAGTTATTGATGTTGGTNTGTGTAAATGTNATCGCTTCTATGGCGGCACTGTTNGCAGGTGCGGCATCAAACGTGAGAGTAGTGCCAGAAGTGCTGTAAGTGGCTTTATTTTGATAAACACCGTCTATGTATACCTGAGTATTGTTTTCGCTTACAGGGGCAACACTAAGCGTATATGCGGTTGTACTGCCATTGCCTGTGAAGCTGTCCTGTGTCAAACCTGTTCCTGCTACTGCGGCAGTAACGTGGTAGACAGTGATCTTTCTTCCGTTTGGTGGTGCGGCATCTAATGTTAGTGTTGTTCCGCTAAGAGTAAAGTCATTAGCGTTCATGAACACACCTTCTACAAATACGAGTATATTGTCTTCGCTAGCAGGTGCTTGGCTTAGTGTGAAAGCTGTTGTTGAACCATTGGCTGTAAATGTATTAACAGATAGTGTAGATGTTCCTGCACCGCCTACTTCACCCCACGCATCCGTATATCCCTCAAACCTACCAAGTGTTGAGTTGTATCGGAACTGACCTGCCGCTCCTGAAGGTCTTTGTGCTGTTGTACCTACTGGTAACAGTATCGCATCTGTGGCTTGACCTATATCTAGGGTGACTGTTGGTGAAGCCTGCTTGATACCTACTCTGTTGTTGCTTGTGTCTACCTTNAATACATTGGTATCNATAGCAACGTCACCTGATACTGTTAGGGCAGATAGTGTGCCNACACTGGTTATNTTGGTTTGTGCGGCAGTTTGTAGTGTTCCTGCATAACCTGTAGAGGTCAGTATTCCTGTAGATGGATTGTAAGTAAATCCTGTGTCTGTTTCTAAGCCTTGTGTTCCTGTAGCTCCATCAACAAAAACAGGGAATATAGTTTCATCTGTGCTGTTGTTAGCAGATATTGTTACAGAAGTAGCTAGTGCGGCTGTTCCTGTTGTGTCTTGGTTTAGTGTGCCAACTGTAAAGTCTAAGGTGTTATCAGAATCGTCATAAGCTACAGTGATACCACTTTCCGTGTTGGAGCTTACCATTGCACCAACTGTGTCAGATATAACTTCAGCTAATGCAACTCCACCTACTGTTATGGCATCTGCTTCAAGTGTTCCGTCAATATCTGCATCACCGCTTATGTCTAAGGTAGCACCGTCAAGTTCACCTGTGATAGTTAGATTACGAATACCTGTGTAATCCTTGTTAGAATCCAATATAACCGCTTTAGAGGCTATTGCAGTACCGACTGCTGTACTGCCTAAGTCTAAGGCATTTAACTCTCCTACAACTGCTGTAATGCCATCTAAGACGTTTATTTCACTAGCTGTAGCTGTAACACCATCCAGTATGTTTAGTTCTGCCGCAGTAGAAGTTACTGCTGTTGCGCCTATTGTGATACTAGAAGCTGTGAGTCCACCAACGACAAGATTAGCTGCCGCATAACCTGTAGCACCTGTATTTACTGTCGTGCTTGGTACTGTTTGTGTGTCTGTAAATAGCCTAAAGGTATTATCAGTAGAAGCATCGTAGAAGATACCTGCNTACTTGGTTGTGCTTGACTCTACAAACTTACCGTAGAAACCAAAGTCTGTTGAGTTGCCTGTATTGGCATTTGTTAAACCAGTGAAGTTATTGTCTGTAACAACTGAACCTGTCTGTGTTGTTGTACCTGTAACTGTNAGGTTTCCGCTTACTGTTAGGTTATTGCTTACCGTAACATCATTCGGCAAGCCTATNGTCAAAGTATCTGTAGCACTAACCGCTACATCTACCTCATTGCTTGTGCCTGCAACTGTTAGGGTATCACCGCCTGCTACTGTCTGTGTATTAGAGCCATCAGAAAGCGTAAAACTTGTTGATATATTTGCTGTACTAGCAGATGTGATNCTACCTTTNGCATCTATAGCTATAACTGGTATTGCTGTGGCACTACCATAGCTAGCCGCACTCACACCTGTATCTGCTAATGAAACCGCACCGCTACTGACTGAGAAGTTGTTTGTAAATGAAGCAACACCTTTGTTGGAACTTGTGGCTTCTTCTGCGGCTATAGTTATCGTACCGCTTGATTCTGTTACATCTATACCCTCACCTGCGGTAAATGTAATCGTGCCGCCTAGTGCTGTATCTGTAGAATTAGAACCATCTGTAACTGTGATACTGCTGTTGGCTAGTTTAGCGTTGGCTATAGAACCTGCTAGCTTGTCATTGGCTATAGAGCCTGCAAGCATGGCATTGGTTATGACACCAGAGCCTATAACTAGATCAATCGTACCGTCACTATCCTCGTAGGTTGCCGCTATACCTGTTTCAGTATTAGAGGAGAACATTGCTCCTACAATGTCTTGTACCCTTTCTGTTGTATGGTAAAGATTGCTTGAACCTTCTCCAATGTCGTCTGTATCAAGCGTTATGTTGGCACTACCATCAAAGCTAACACCACTTATTGTTCTTGCTGTAGCCAGTGTAGTAGCTGTAGTAGCGTTACCAGTTAGATCACCAGTTACGTTACCTGTCAGGTTTCCTACGAAAGATGAAGCCGCAAATGCTTTGTTTGCGCTTAGTCTTGAGTTGCCATTATCCCATGTGATAGTAGGCTTGGAACTGCTTGCACCAAACTCTATGCCTGCACCGTTTGTATTGGCTAAACTTGTAGCACCTTTTGCTACCCTGATTGTTGCATCTTCTACGTCTAATGTAGCTGTGTTTAGAGTTACCGTATCACCATTGACTGTTAGATCACCTGTAACCGTTAGATCGTTGCCTATGGTCACGTCATCTGGCAAGGCAAAGGTTATAGCGTTATTGCTTACCGTTGTTGTGATCTCGTTAGATGTTCCTGTAAATGTAAGTGTTTCACCTGTATTAAATGTATCGTTAGAACCACTATCTGCCGCCAGTGTAAAACTTGTGGCTATATTGTTTGTTGTTACAGCAGTTACTAGACCTTTAGCGTTTACTGTTATGGCAGGTATGGCTGTAGCACTACCAAAAGAGCCTACATTAGAGTTTACTGTGTCTAGGGTTGTAGTGATCGTGGTATTGCCTAGATTAGTCATGGTGGCACTACCATCTACGTCACCATCTATAGTTATAGTAGGATCATTGACGTTGAAGTCTAAAGTACCGTCTCCGTCTTCATAAGTGACCGCTATGCCTGATTCTGTGTTACTTGACACCATAGCACCAACAATGTCCTGAACTCTCTCTGTGGTGTGATATAGGTTAGTAGAACCTTCTGTCAGATCATCTGTGTCAAAGCCTGTAAAGTTTCTGGTATCAAAGTTGACTCTGTTACCCATAAGGGCATGAGCAGAGCATTGATAGAATAAGACCGTAGGTGTGGCTGCTGTAGCCTTGATCTCTGTGTAAGCACCTGCACTACCTGCTGTGCCATTGGTTGTTACCCCTGTTGTGTAAGCTGTAGTCTTATCTGCTTCATAATAGAATCTAAGTGGATGTCCACCATTAGAGCTATCTGCCTGATCAAACCTGTATGTGGTGTCAGGAGTAAGGGTTAGATAAGGCGACTCAACACCATCTATAACATAAGCACTGCTAGAACCACTATCGTATGGGTGTTCGCTTGTCTTACTAGCTACTGTGACTGTAAGCGTTTGTGTCGTAGCTTCGCTTGGTGCTGTGCTTAAAGTACCTGAAAACTCAGGATCACTAATCGTAGGATTGGTGATTGTTTTGTTAGTAAGAGTTTCTGTGACACTGGATGTATCAACAACCAAATCTATTGTGCCATCGCTATCTTCATAAGTTGCAGTGATATTAGTTTCAGTATTGCTACTGAACATTGCGCCTACTGTGTCCTGTATAACTTCACTTAGGTCTATGTTGGCAGAACCGTCAAAAGACACACCGTGTATGGTTCTTGCGGTTTCTAGTGCTGTTGCGGTAGCCGCATTACCTGTGGTGTCCTGATTGAGAGTACCTATAACTAAATCTATAGTTCCGTCAGAGTCTTGATAAGTTACAGTGATATTAGTCTCTGTGTTAGAGCTAAACATAGCTCCAACGGTATCTTGTACAACCTCTGTAAGATCAATATTTGCAGAACCATCAAAGCTGACTCCATGAATAGTACGAGCAGTTTCTAAGGCTGTAGCTGTAGCGGCATTACCAGTTGTATCTTGGTTAAGTGTTCCTATTACAAGATCAATAGTTCCATCGCTGTCTTGGTAGGTTGCGGTTATGTTGGTTTCCGTGTTGCCAGTGAACATAGCACCTACTATGTCTTGAACATACTCTGTGTTTAGACCTACTGTTACTGCTGCTGATTCAGCACCGCTATTGGCTACGTCTATACCGCTATTTGCGGCTGCTAGGGTAGCTACATAGTTACCAGTCGTATCTGTGCCTAAGGCTACAGAATTGGCTGCTATGGTCGCTGTAAGAGTGCCATCAGCTAAGTTAGAGAGGGTCACAGAACCACTCAAATCTCCTGCTAGGGTAATGCTTGGTGATTTATTAATCGTAGTTCCAGACGATATATCACCACCGTTGATGTCAACAGTATTCAGCACAGGAGCTGTTAGTGTTTTATTGGAGAGAGTCTGCGACCCAGAAAGTGTTGCGACAGTGCTATCAATAGCAAAGGTTACTGTATTNCCNCTACCAGTTGTNTCTATACCTGTACCGCCAGTAAAGGTCATAGTTTCGCTGTCTAAATCTATACTTAATGCACCGCCTGTATCTCCTTGAAAGTCAAAGTCTTGTGCGGTGATCTGTGCATCTACATACGCTTTGATTGATTGCTGTGTAGCTAACTTGGTGTTGCTATCACTACCTAAGTTGTCTTCGTCTAAAACTCCTGTAACTGCTGCCCCACCTGCTGTAAATACCAGACCTGCTAGCTTGGTGGTTAATGACGTGGCATTGCTTGATGTGGTAGCAAGCCATCTAGCATTGCTGTGGTCGTATATTACTGTAGAGCCTGCATCACTAGCTCCTACTGTTTCTGCTTCTGTTGTTCTACCAAGTAATGTTGCCGCACCTGCTAGACCTTGTGTGCCTACAGTTATGATGCTTATAGCATCTCCGTCAGTAACGGTAACTTTGTTTATTGTATTGGTATTGGAGGTTGTGACCTTTGATATAGCCATTATCTGCTGATATTCCTCCTGATCGTATAAGTTCCTTCTAAGATGCGATATACCCTACTGCTACCATCTACTATCTCAAGGTCAAAAACACCGTCTCCTGCCGTTAAATTAGCCGTATCGGCTGCTGAAATGGTGAGCGTAACTGTGCCTGCTGAACCGCCCAATGCGATTCTGTTATTGGCTGTGGTGAGTGTGATAACCTCAGATGAACTCTCAGGAGTCTCCCTCAAGTCCATTTCTGCTGACGTATAGCCAGTAAGATTGATTAAAGTATCGCTAGAGTCCTTTAATGTGAGAGTCTGACCNAAGGTCGCTCCCTGTTCTATNATGAAATGATGATAGCCTGCACTCATAAATATTCCCTTTATTGTTNATGGTGTCTACCATCGTTAGCATCTGCTGAATTAATATTATCACTAAATTAGTGATTAGGGTTTCCTAACTAAGACTTTTTCTTCTTAGTCGTTCTTTTTTTAGTAGTTTTCTTAGGTGCTTCTCCACCTTCCCATGCCTCATTGACATCAGGTGTGCTTGGATCATCTCCTACTAATTGTCCTTTTTTGTTTCTTGCTCTAACAGGCTCGCCTGCTTCTTCGGCACNACCCTCTACTTTGACTTCCATTGCCCATCCGTTTTCTACAAACGTAGACATAACTTCTGTTTGCCATTTCTCTTTGGCTTCAACAACTTCGTCTGCCATGTATAACCTTACATCTGAGCCATCTTTGTTAGCACTTGCAGGTTTAGGCACTAAAATCTTGTAACTTTTTGACATCTGTTTTCTCCCTTATTGGGTAGTGGGGGCAGAACCCCCACGTTCCCATGCTAAATTAAGCGTTATGTGCTGTGAAAGCGTTGTCTGCGCTATGTCTGCCACCACTTCTAACGATCATAGCACCTAAAGGTGTTCCGTTAGAATGTGTACCAGTTTTAGCCAGTACGACTCTTAAGTACCTCTTACCGCCAACGTAGCCTACACGGAAGATGCCACCTGAAGAATCAGGATCACCACCAGTAGTACCATCTAGCTTCAGGAAGATTCCTCCTGCGGCTATAGTACCGTCTACGATGTCAGCTTGAGTCGCAATCAGTGTAAGTAGAATCATCATCAGAATGCTCTAATGAAACTTCAAAATAAACTGAGCTTGAGAGTGTATCTCCTTCAGCACCAACATCTACNAATACAGTAGCTTGTTCGTAGCCTTGTAGATCAACACCAGTTCCATTACCTGCCGCAGTTTTAACCGCATTGATAATGGAAACAGCAGGATTAATATTATTAGATAAGTCTTGCATAATTTACTCCTTACTTAAGCTGATACTTTTTGTTTAACAATAGCTTCGGCTTGTACAACTTGTCCACCAACTCTTCTTCTGGCGATGTATCTAACATTACCTGAAGTAGCTTGTGTGAATGGGTCTCTTTGTACTGCTAAAGCAACTCTGTCTACGATCATGTAGGCTCTTCTGAAATCACCAAACAGAACTGGGAAGGCATTAGCCGCCACGTCTGGCATATCAGTAGCTTCTACATAAGGATATCCTAAGATAGTGTTAGGAACACCTGCTTGTAGAGACATACCTGCTTGGAACACATATTGTCCTGCGGTATCTTTTAGCTTTCTGATAGCTGAAAGTGTGCTTCTATTAAACATAAAAGAACCATTTCTGCTGTACTCAGATTTGATGCTGTGTACTAATGTGATAAGACCATCAGCTAATAATGCTGTGCCNTTACCAGAATTAGATTCGCTAACATCGCCATTAGTTAGTAGACCTTCAGGCTTACCAACTGAGTTACCGCTAACAAATGCAGTTCCTTCAGCTTTTGCAAATTGCTCTGCAAACTCTGATTGCATTTCTGCTTCTAGATCAAAGACAGTATCTTCCAAGTTTTGCTCAGAGATATCTACTAAAGCATACAACTCATGTGCAGGGAGTTCTTCTAAGCCTACTTCGTAACCAGTAGTCTCAGACCTTGTTCCTGCTTCAGCTACCCANTGGGCAGAGAATTGAGAAGTTCTTTTAGGCACTTGGATTGATCTTTGTCCTGTGCTTCTTACTCTAGCAACTGAACGAACAGGTGATATTTCAGTTACAGTTTTTAGTAACTCTCTCACATATTCAGGTGGTGCTAGATATCCACCAGTTGAGTCATTGCTGACAGTTAATGCCTTTTTCTCTACATCATCAAGACCTTCAAGTCCTTTTCTGCAGAAGGCTTCAAAAGCTGCTAGACCTTCATCAACTTGCTTGGCTTCAAATCCTGAGTTTGGTCTTTTCATAAAAGTTTCAAGATTGTCAACCTGCTCTTTGATTCCGTCTTGAGCTTGTTTGGCTTGTGTGATCTCTTGATTGATATCCTCTAAGCTATCAAGTTTTTCTTCAATAGCTTGAAGTTTTGAATCAACCAAAGTATCAACATTTTGCCCTTTTTCTATGCTATCAAGTCTTTCGTCATTAGCTTTTTTAAATTCTTCAAAAGTATGACCAATTTCGTCAATGGCATTTTTTATATCTTCAGACATAATTGCTCCTTAGAGTTGGTTAATAATTGATGTTAATTTTTTAATGGCTTCTACCACTTCTGCATTATCATCAACCTCTCGCTGAATAAATGCCTGATTAACAGCTTTTGCTGCAACCTTCGCTTCTGAACGAGATAAGTTGAAAGCATCACGCAATCCGTTCTCCCATTCCCTTATAGAAATCTCCTCACCCTTCACCTGACGAACCGTAGCTTTCGGATTCATAGGGAAAGTAACAAGGCTAATTTCCATTAAGTCTACCTCTTTGATAATACGCTGACCTTTGCGTTTATCATAAGAAACCTCTTTAGGGTTCACACGGAAGCCTATGCTTAGACCATCCAATGCACCCATCTTTAATAATTCGTAAGCATCTCTGCCTGCTGTCGTACCTAGAGCTAATCTACCTTTGACTCTTAAGCCATGACTGTCCTCAACAATCTCGTCAAAAACACCGATAGGCATATCCGACTTATGTTGATATAACAGTTTGACACCTTTAGTGCCACGTTCTGCTAGACTTTTTGTGAAAGCTCCTGTCTTAATGACATCGTTACCTAAGTCTGTGTTATTGAATACAGAGCCATAGCCTTCAAAAGTACCATCTTCGCTGTCATCAGCTTTGATCTCAGAATGTACTTCTATAAAAGACTTAAGTTCGGCTACGTTGTCCTCACAGGAACAATCAGCTTCTTTCTTCTTAGGCTTCTTAGGTTTCTTCATACGACCACCATAACCATAGGCTGATTCTTCGTTCTCAAGCTCCTCTCCTGTTAGTCTGGTGTAATCTGCGTGTGAAGCGCAAGGCATATAGACGGTGTTACCATCTTCATCGTGACTGTGAGTTCCAGAGCATCCTATCTCTTCTGCTCTTGCCTCTGCTTCTGCTTCTGTAGTGAACACATCTTTGCTCACCTCTCTTTTCTCATCGTTGACCTGTTCTTCCTCTTTGGAATTATAACTTGAGTTACAGACTGCTAGTCTTTGGTCAGTGTCATATTCATCCGTCATAGTCTTATCTCCCATGCAACGACTCATAAAATTGCTTCTNCTTTCTCCTGTT
>FUFK010038976.1_pt1 | contig 32162 bp, 43 predicted proteins | sample 1021851 | NCBI WGS metagenome assembly FUFK01 (sample SAMEA51879418, study PRJEB19060) | metagenome | reverse complement strand
ACCAGCCGCTATCGTTGCGACGTAGTTCCCGGTCGTGTCTGTCCCCAGGGCGATGCTGTTTGCCTGGATTGTCGTCGTGATCGTTACGTCACCTAGATTTGTAACCGTTCCTGATCCAGCAACATCCCCAGACAGCGTGACCGTAAAATCATCGACATCCAAATCAATCGTGCCATCTGCGTCCTGGTAAGTGACAGCAATTCCGCTTTCAGTGTTAGAGCTGAACATCGCCCCAACCAGGTCTTGGACGTGCTCCGTATTGAGCCCGACGGTTACGCCCGCCGTTTCTGACCCACTATTTGCGACGTCTATGCCGGTATTAGAAGCCGTCACAGTGGCGACATAGTTTCCAGTGGTGTCAGTACCCAGAGCGACTGAATTAGCCTGTACGGTCGCTGTAAGCGTCGCAGAGGCTAGATCTGTGATGGTTACCGATCCGCCAAGGTCACCGGCTAACGTTATCGTGAAGTCGTCGACATTGAAGTCTAATGTTCCGTCCCCGTCTTCATAAGAAACCGCTATGCCGCTCTCTGTATTTGAGGAGACCATTGCGCCGACAATGTCCTGGACCCTTTCGGCGTTAAGCGTGACCGCGCCACTCGAAACCGTGAAATCAGTCGAATCAAATGACGCGACACCTTTGTTGCTGTCTGTCGCATCTTCGGCGCTAATGGTGACTGCCGCTGTCTCGCTACCAGAACCACTGACGTTTATCCCTTCTCCTGCAGCGACTGTCGCAACGTAATTGCCAGTCGTATCAGTCCCCAGGGCGACAGAGTTTGCGACAATCGTAGCAGTCAGCGTCGCATTACCTAGCTCTGTCAATGTCGCACTACCGCTAAGATCTCCTGCCAGGGTAATGACCGGTGACTTGTTGATTGTGGTTGCGTTGGATATATCGCCGCCGTTGATGTCCACGGTATTTAAAACCGGCGCTGTCAGCGTTTTGTTGGTGAGCGTTTGTGTACCGGTCAGCGTTGTTACTGTGCTGTCGATGTTTATGGTGACCGTATTGCCCGACCCAACCGATGTCAGACCAGTGCCACCGGCAATNGTTAAGGTTTCGCTATCNANGTCAATTGATAAAGCNCCNCCCGAATCTCCTTGAAAATCAAGGTCTTGCGACGTTATCTCAGCATCAACATAAGCTTTGATGGACTGTTGTGTTGCAAGCGCGGTGTTGCTGTTTGATCCCAGGTTGTCTTCGTCCAGGATCTGAGTGACGGTTGCTCCCCCCGTCGTAAATTGCAGGTTGAAAAGCTTGGCCGTTAAGCTTTGTGCTGCTGTAGCTTGGCTATCAACCCACTGTGTATTGCTNTGATCGTAGACTAAAAGAGAGCCAGCGGTGCTTGCCGTGCTGTCTGCTACGCTTCGACCTAATACAGTATTCGGACCGGCGAGACCTTGTGTCCCGGCAGTGACTACCGAGATAGAGCTTGTACCTTCGACAGTTATTGAGTTGATTGTACTGCTCACCGGCTGATACCCCTCCGTATAGTGAACGTGCCTTCTAATATGCGGAACACGTTGCTGTTAGCATCCACAATCTCAAGGTCATAGACGCCCTCTGTGGCAATCAGTCCTNCGGTATCAGATGCGCTAATTGTAAGCGTAACGGTGCCAGCGGATGCGCCAAGCGCGATGCGTCCGTTACCTGTTGTCAGTGTCAATAAAGAGGACGTTGCTTCTGGGCCTGTTCGCAAGTCCATTTCGGCGCTCGTGTAGCCAGTCAAATTGACTACCGAGTCCGACGAATCTTTCAGAGTAAGCGTGTGACCGAATGTCGCCCCTTGCTCAATTATAAAGTGATGAAACCCAGCGCTCACGGCCTACTCCCATATCGCGCTAGCCCTCTGTCTTCTTGGGCCTTCCGCGCTTCTTCGTTGTCTTTTTTACTTCCTCAACCGGCTTTTCTTCCCACGCCTCATTGACATCTGGCGTTGACGGATCATCCGCCTTAAACGAGCCGTCTTCATTCCTAGCCCTTACAAGTTCAGTTTCTGGTTCTTCTGCTGTCTCTTCTGGAGCGTCAACCTTTAGCTCCATCGCCCAACCGTTTGCAACAAACGTATTCATGAGATCTTCTTGCCACTCTTCACCGGCATTGACTATCTCATCCAGCTCATAAAGCTTTGTGCTTAGACCNTGNGAGTCTGCTGTTCCAGCTTTNGGGACCAGTATNTTNAAAACCTTATTNGCCATTTNTTTCTCCTAAAAGGATTGGGGGGGCAAAGCCCCCCGTCACCTTATACAGTGCTGCTAGAGTCAGCGTCAGTGCTGTGTCGGGGCGCACCCTTCACGACTGTTGCTGCTATAGGCGTTCCATTGGAATGTGTGCCAGTAAAGTCGGCCACCACCCTGATGTAACGCGATCCACCTACATAACCAATCGTGGTTATCTGTGGAGTTTCACCGTTTGCATCCAAAGTTAAGAAGATGCCATTGCTGTCAACGCTTCCGTCAGTCACAGACGTTGCTGCTGTTACTGCTGTGAAAGTGCTGTTGTCGCTAGACTCTTCTAGTTTGAAGTCAACTTTGACTGAGCCGGAAAGCGTATCGCCCTCGACGCCAGTAGATACAACAACAACCGCAGACTCGAAGAATTGAAGATCAACCCCCGTGCCGTTGGTGTCGCTGGACCCTACTACGGGAGCGATGCTTTGGACAGCCGAAACGCTGTTCGCTAGATCTTTCATTTTACCCCCTAAGTTGAGACTTTCTGTTTAACGATAGCTTCCGCCAGAATGACCTGACCGCCAGTCCTCTTCCTGGCTACATACCGGACGTTTCCGGTCGTTGCCTGGGTGAAAGGATCTCGCAATACTGCCAGATTTATTCTGTCGACGATCATGTACGCTCTTCGGAAATCACCGAAAGCAATCGGGAAGTTATTAGCGCCAACATCAGGCATATCTGTCGCCTCGACATATGGATATCCCAAAATGGTGTTGGTTACGCCACCGGTCAACGTCATTCCTGCTTGGAATACATACTGACCAGCCGTGTCCTTTAGCTTTCTGATTGCCGCGAGAGTGCTTCTGTTAAATACAAAAGTACCTGATCGCGCATAATCTGCTTTGATTGAGTGAACCAAAGTGATGAGTCCGTCTGCTAGCAATGCGCTAGAGTTACCAGATACCACTTCGCTTACGCTTGAGTTTGTCATAAACCCTTCGGGCTTACCGACCGCATCGCCNCTGACAAATGCTGTGCCTTCCAGCAGAGCAAATCTTTCAGCGAACTCAGCTTGCATTTCTGCCTCAAGGTCAAAGACAGTGTCTTCCAAGTCTTGCTCAGAGATGTCGATCAAAGCGTAATACTCGTGAGCTGGTATCTCTTCCAGCCCTACAGTGTAGCCCGTAGTTTCTGAACGAGTTCCAGACTCAGCAACCCACGCGGCTGCAAACTGACCAGTCCTCTTTGGGACCTGGATGCTGCGTTGTGCGGTTTGTCTGATTCTTGCTATTGAACGAATTGGAGAGATTTCAGTGATCGTCTTGATCAACTCTCTGACATACTCTGGGGGCGCTAAAAAGCCACCAGTGCTGTCATTGCTTACTGTCAGCGCCTTCTTCTCATCAGGCTCCAGTCCCTCAATGCCTTTTCTGCAATACTGGTCAAAAGCGTTCATTGTCGCGTCGACTTGCTTACTATCAAAGCCAGAGTTAGGTCTGGTGACTACAGTGTGAATCTGCTCCATCTGCTCTTTGAGATTCTCTTGAGCTGCTTGTTGCTTCGTGATCGCTTGGTTTACGTCTTCCAGAGAGTCCATTTTAGCCTCTATTTTGGCTAGTTTCTCATCCAGAATCGGATCTGCCTCGTTCTTTGCAACTTGTTCTAGCTTCTCATCATAGGTCTGCTTGAACTGCTCAAAGGTCTCGCCAAGGTTTTGGATAGCTGATTTAATTTCTGCTTCCATCCTAGTTTCCTTTAATTTGATTAACGAGTTGGTTGAGTGCTGATAGCTCGTCACTCATGTCCGGTGCATCTCGCACGGTCAGAGTTTCGACTATAGCTTTGGCTGCTGCCTTTGCTTCTGAACGAGAAATTGAAAAAGCATCACGCAGTCCATTTTCCCATTCTCTGATGGATATATCCTGGCCTTTCACCGATCTCACCATAGCTTTTGGATTCATCGGGAAGGTGACCAGTGACACCTCCATTAGATCTACTTCATCAATGACCCGACGCTTAGAGCGTGGTTCATAGCTGTAACCTTTTGGGTCTACTTTGAAACCGATTGATAATCCGTCCAAAGCGCCCATCTTCATCAGCTCATATGCTTCTCGCCCTGCTTGTGTTTGCAAGGCAAGCCTTCCTTTGACATATAAGCCCTGTTCATCTTCTTTGATCTGATCAAATACGCCAATCGGCATATCTGTCTTATGCTGATAAAGAAGCTTGACTTTCTTGGGGCCTCGTCTTCTGAGGCTCCTTTTGAAAGCGCCCTTCATAATTACATCGTTGCCCAGGTCTACGTTTCCAAATATTGATCCGTAACCCTCAAATTCCCCGCTACCTTCTTCGCCTAGCGTCTCTGCTTTAAGTTCTGTCTTTACGTCGATAAATTCTGGCTCTGTGCAATCGTGACAATCACAGTCACCACCGCATTCGCTTTTCTTCTTGGGTTTTTTACGCTTATCGTCTTCGTCGTCGTGGTAGCCGCGAACGTCCCGGCCTACTCTTTCGCGNTAGTCNTCATGGCTTTCACATGGCATATANACCATGTTGCCGTCTTCGTCGTGGGAATGGGTGCCAACACAGCCAATCTCTCTGGCTCTCCTGGCGGCTTCGGCTTCTGTGGTGAAGACGTCTCGTCGGACTTGCGCCTTCTCATCGAACTCTATATTTAATTCGTTAACGTCTGCCGTTTGATCTTCAAACATAAGTCACCCCTAAACGTTCGCTTTTGTCGCTCCGTCTGGGGCGGCAATCAGATATCGTCTGACACCTATTTCACAAATCTTAGATTGTTATCTATGGGTTGTAAACATTAGGATCAATCATTGCCTGAGCTATCATTTCACCAAAACGCGCCGAAACATTCTGATCGTTTGTGAGCAATTCTAAATCATCCTGGATTTCTCTGAGCTTTTCGATGTCTGGCTTTCTTAGTTTGCCTTTGTCAAATATCTCGTAAGCTTGTTCCATCAAATCATCTACAGTCATCAATTATCGTCCACTATTCCTTTAATTAACGTCTTGAAGTCTTCACTGACGAGATCATCTCGCCTCATCGCCCACAAAGAAAAGTTCTCTGCAAACCATTCCACGGCATTAGAGCCGCCATAGTGACTCACGCGTTGCGACCTCCATCGTTGTCCCACCTCGTCCCACCTTCTATATAAATACCTTTCCCATTTGCCTATAAACCCACGTCGATAATCATCAGTTTTCTTCAAACCTTTTATCTGATGAACATGATGGGCAAATTCGTGATAAAAAGTGGTTCTGATCTTATCCAGAGGATCTTCAAAGTACTCGTCAGTCGTNNATGGCATTTTGGATACATCGTCTCCGCGTCTCCATGTTGTCGCCGGTTTTCGTTCTTGCGTTAAAAAAGATCGCAGAGACCCAAAGTTTATGCCAAGAACGCCATCACCCATATTAGCTTGGGCGCGACTATTCTTTGCAAGGGTTTTGATTGACCTTATCTCAGGAATATTAAATTTTTTTGCCAGTATTTGAAGCTCTGCCATACATTGATCAACACACGCCATCATCTGGACACCGAGCGGATCATTTGCCTTCTGNGTGTTTGGTGTCGCATCTTTGCCATAGTCAGTGACTTTCCTTCCTGAGTACTTGCTTTTCTCTTTCGCGTCGAAATATCTATCATCGTCCCTCGCTGCTCTGATGCGATCTTTGTTCCTTTTTTTTGCTGCCGCATATGTGATCTCACCGGTCGACAGCTTTTTCTGTAACGTTTGAAAGCTAATCCCGGTCGGCAGTCCGTCCAACCCCTCCTCAACTTGCTGTATTGTGACGTCTGCTTGCGGTCGGTCTATTTCGGTGTCTTCCACTTCGTCTTCGACGTCTACATACAGGATCACACAACGACAGTTGATAGTGTTTGATGGCCCTCCCGCTGGATCNCCTACGTGTTTCATTCGTGTGCCATTCGGCATCAAAAACTTTTCGTCCATGTCTATTTCTGTGCCATTCATTTGCGAATGAGCGGACCTGGTTCGGGCGTCAGAGGTAGCCAACCATCTTTTGCGGACTTGTAGGGCGTATCTAGCAGACAGTCGACGATGGTAGGTGTCCTGAGCTGCTGAGACTGCCGCGTGTGTCTCCGTCCTGGCGATCACGTCTGCGCGTCTTCTTCCAATGAATTCGTACATCTGCGGAAGCATTCTGCCGATTTGGTCGTTCCCCATACCTTCATTGCGAAGACCTTCCACAACCTCCATGATCTCTTTGCCCATGTTTTCTGAGACCCCAGTGATGTAATTTTGCCTCTGCATAACGTGGTCTAAAATATCGTTGTCCAGATCCTGGTTCCGGGAGAAGTCAAAGCCAGTCCCGACTTCGACCTGTTTTTTGACGAGCTTTTCGTATTTTGCACGGTTGCCATCGTAAACAGTCCGATAACATCGTTGGAAATGCTTAGTGAGAGTGTCTTGCAAAGATTGCAGCAAGGAGTCTTGGACTTGTGTCCGTGTAGGCTCATTGGCCGCCTGGATGAGAGCACCAACCCGGGAAACTTCCCTGTTGATGTCCCTGCGAATGTTTCTCGACGCTATGCCTGAGAGCCTGGCGACGAGTCTCTGCTGTTCCCTGGCATACTTCCTGGCGGAGATCCGCCCTTGACGGAATCCATAAAGCCGCTTGAGAACTGCAATCATTTCTTACTAGATAACGGATGTCCCTTCGGAAAAAGGTCGGTGTCGTGTTTGCCTGACTTAAACCGCCCTGTTCGCAACGCTCTCAAATAACTATTGACTCTCGCTAAGGCCCATTGCTCTGGAGAGCGGACGTTTGGCCTCACAGACTGGGGGTTTGTTTTATATGCCCCAATTCCCCTGTTGAAGACGGCGGTCAACGTTCTCAGATTCGTTTTCTTTGTCTTGCTGTCGCCATATTTGTCATTGTGATCTTTGACTTTGTTTTTTAATGCTTCTCGCATGGGACCAGTAAGCGCCTTATGGCCATTGGCAAGATAGCTGATGTATCCATCTAGTTTTTTGACCTCTACGACTAAGCTATCCATTAGCTTCCTCCCGTTCTATCTCGTTTCTTTTGCCCCTAGCCCACGATTGTCCTGGATCACCACCCCACAATGCCCAAGCAATACGCCCAGCGCTAGGATAGCCTTTTTCCCCAGGACGAAATCCCTCAGCTTCTTTGTCTACTTCGTGCCGAGAGAAAAATGAGTGCATCCTGTTGACGGTGTCGATACTAAGATTGTCCCGATTGACAAGCTGCCTGGCTCTGGCAACTCCTATTTCCGTACCACCACGATTAAACTCTCTGCGCCATTCCAAACCCTTCTCTGCTTCGTCTGCCATGCTTTGAGTTGGCTTGGTGTTGATATCTGATAAAGCTTTATTGTCTTCGTCTAGCTCGTAGAGCTTTTCGTCTTCTTCTTGTTCTTCGGGCTCCACTGGAGCTGGGGCTGCCTCGTTTATCGGGAATAGATTAGCTGGGACCAGCAAGTCATCAGCACCTTCTACTGGTGCAAGGCCAACCAGGTTCCTGGCTTCGTTCCTGGTCATTATCCCTTGGCTGACAGCGCCAATGACGTTTTCATAGATACGACGTCTACGCTCTGACAAGGCTGGAATCTCATCAATCACATACTCAAACTTGAGATCCTCGCGAAACTGAGGCACCAACCATTCATTCAAATCTGATTCTAGCTTTCGCAGATACGGGATGATGGTCTCCTCGTACAAAGCCAAACGCGCCTCTGCTACGTTTGCGTAAGTCTGTTGATCTGGCACGCCTACAAGCTGAGACGGTACCCCAAAGCACATGGCGATATCTGTGGATGACAAGTGTTTGAGATTAATGAAATCCATGTCTTTAGGACTCAAACCCATTTCCTTCCAATCAAAGTCACCTTCTAACAACAATGGGCGTCCAGCATTCGCTGTGCCGCTGAATCTGTTGTTGAGATCTGTCAGGAGCTGCTGTCTTTGTGTCTCCGACAGATTGACAGAATAGCCCTGGTCATCACGAGGTTTAAAAACGACGGCACCAGAGGGACGCGCTCCGTTGTTTAACAGATTGATGTTGTGCTTGCTGGCCAGGTTGTGCTGGTCCACTTCCACGGCTGCCGCGCNCAATGGCGAACACCCATAATAATCGTCTAACGGATTCCAAAGCTTGGTCTGTTTGAGATCGCTGAACCCCGAATCCTGGTCTACCTCATAAATCTGTTCGACGCGTCCATTGATCATGTATTCATAGCGTTGAGGTATCGCCCCACTTCCACCTTCGATCTTGATTCGATCTGGACGTAAGAGATGAAGCTCTCTAGGCGTGTTATCCAATCCCCCGACCTTGACGTAGTACGCATTACCAGACAACAGCAGATAGCCAAAGAGAGACGCGAAAAACTCAGAATAAGATTGTAGGGGGTTAGGTCTGTTCAAGAGATCAATCAGGGGGTGCATTTCTAAGGGCTCATCCCCGGCTTTAACAACGAATGGAACCGCTGAGGCTCCTTTCGATATCTCGTTGACGCATCTAAAAACAATCGCGTTCTTGAGATAACCTTCTCTTGCTAGGTCGTCGTAACTGTAAGACTTGCCCATATTAGGCTGAACGCCAAAGTAACCGACCATCGACGCTTGTTTTACTTCCTTCGACTGATTCCGAAAGAACCTATCCCATATCGCCATCAGCTAATCCTCCACGCTGGATTACCACTAGACTTACTCATTTCACTTATAGCCCAAACGAGCGCATCCAGTCTATCTGGAGAAGCTTGGTTTTTGTCCGCTGTGTAACTACACATTTGGCTTTCTAGCGGTGGGAAACTACCCACATGATGAACGCGACCTTGCTCATAGAGAGCCGAAACCGGCTCCGCCCTCATGAGTTTACCACGTGAAGCGTGTACAGCGCGATACGGAATGTTTCTGTCTACACTCCGCAACAACCGCTCCACTAGGTCCCCACCATTGTTGACTTCTGCCACCACGCGATCNGCTTGCCATTCATAAAATAATCTTATTGCTTCCCTTGCCCAACCGTCCGGCGAATATCTGCCGCTGGCGTCCTCCAACACAAAGAAATGATTCTGACTGTCTTTTCCGGCTACGACAATCCCTGTTTCGTCTGATTTGTCGCTTGCTGTGACTGCGGGATCTATAGCGATGACGATCTGTGTTAGCTCTCTTTCTTCATCTTCTGGAATCCTGGCGTCATCAATCATGTTCGGTGTCCACAGTGCGCCCTCCACCGTGTCGATGATTTCTGCGTAAAGCTCCTGGCGTCCCAGAGTCGTGCCTTCATACTTCTCCCGCAACATAGCAAGAGTGCTATCTGCGAGGTTGTCTGCATTCTCGAAGGTAGAACCACGAGTCAATATGATGTCGTCTCGCTTCATCAGGTCTTGGATCAACTGCGTTGGGCGTGGTGTCGTGGTGATTACACACTTGGGCTTGTCGCCAAGACGCAGCGAGAACATCAATTGGTCAAAGGTTTCTGGATATCGCCAGGCCGCTAGCTCATCGCACCAGGCTCGGTGAAACTGTGGGCCTCTTAATCTGTCTGGCTCTGTAGCGCTAAACCCTAAGATCTGACTGCCGTTGTAGAGCTTTATCGCTGCACCAGAGCTGTTGTATCCCTGACCCCGACCTTTGAGCAAACAATTATCAGGCATATTCTTGAGAATTCCTGACGGTCCTTCAAAAGCTGTTCTTTTAAGATCTCCGAACGTTGGCGTCACCACCGCCACTTGTACCTCTGGATGACGCAGGGCGTAGATCATGGCATCCATCGCGCCCGTGCGAGTCTTGCCCCAGCCGCGACCGGCCAGGATCATCCAGATATTCCAATCTAATGACTCAGGCGGCGTGAGTTGAGCGGGACGTGATACATAATCCGCCCATTCAGTGTACGCCTCGACCGTCTTCATCAGACCGGCGCTGTTCTGCAACTCGGTCAAGTGTCGCCATGATTCGTCTGAATGACTCTGGCGTGGATACGTCTGCGGCAACCTTTGATATCTCCTGGGCTTCGCCCAATGCTAGTTTGGCTATCCGTTGCGCGTTCGTGGCTACAACCGAAAGCTGTTGGAGTTCGCCGTTGGTCAATGCTTCTGCGTTGACGCTATCGGCTGCTAGACATCTCCGATATCGTTTCTCGACGATCTCTAGTGCAAGCTCTGCGATATCCATTGATCTGATATCCATCTTTTTGCCAGTTTCGATCAACTGCTTGGATCGTTCTTCGTTACGCTTCTGACTGATAAAGGTTTGGACCCGGTTTTTCTCGGCTTGCCAGCCTTCTTTCTGATGGTATTTGTACGCCGTAGCCCTCGCGACACCGTACTTCTTGATGAGGGCGTCCATACTCGGCCACTCTAAAAGCCCATCTGCATTGTATTCACCGTTAACGAAATCCTCTTTGATCTGGAGTTTGATCTCGTCAGTCCACTTCTTAGCCATTGCTGTCCGTTATGGGTATGTCCGTCGCAATCTACCTCATCAGACGAGGGTCCGCAACGTGGCTGCTTTGCTTCTCTCTGTCTCCCACTTCATTTCAGCAATCCGTAGACGTTTGTGAGCAACCCGTTCTTCGATCATGGCGTTGTTCAACTCATGCGTCTTGTGAGACCAACGAGACCCCATTCCAGCTTGGAATTCTCCTTTACACTTCATCTCTGCTTCTGCCGCAACACCACTCGCTCCACGTATCATGAGCGCTCTCTTTGTTGACGCTTCCCACGCTTCCAAGTTCGTTTTTTCTTGATAATACACTTTGGCTTTTTCTTCCCAATCTTCCAGAGCTGATTCCATCTCTGCGACTGTGTCTGTGAGTTCCTGTTCTACCCGCGAGTAATAGTTTTGCGCCTGGGTTTCCGCAGCGCTGTTATTACCAGTCATAGTCTTCCTCTTGGGCCTCGAAGATGCACTTCTTGAAGTTGTAAGCAAATTTTGCCTCGCCTATCTTGCCGTATAGCGGCTGTTCTCTAATCTTCCTGGTTAACACTCGCACTGAGTCTGTGTCGAAGTCTCTGTGTACGACCAGGACAGCGTCTGATTGATTGTGCCAGGTAGCCGCCCCCGATATGTCATAAGCGGACGGGATCTCATATTCTCCGCTCCCTGGGTTCTTCTGCATCTTCTTGGGGTGGGCAACGATCCAGATAACAACGTCATGTCTACGACAGAAGCGTTTGCACTTAGATATGAAGTCGCGAATATGCTCATCTTCCCTATAGTTCCCCCGCCTGGTTGCGTCTACTTCGTTGTAAGGATCAATGACGAATCCATTGACACCATATTTTTGGACAGCCCCGGTCGCTATCTCCAAAAGCTTGTCTATGGTCGGCGCGTGTTCTTTCGTCTCTATGAAATGGAAGTGGCCGTTGATCCACTTGACCGCTTCTGTCATCTCGTCTTCTGTCATGCGCCCGTTAAACCCTTCGTCAAAATGCTTCTCAACAACGATTTGAGATAGCCGACGAATGTGCATTGGGACGCTATGTTCTGGTGAAAACAGAGCAAATCGCCACGCCTCGTGCTTTGATAAGTTTACCAGACACTGATCTAAGAATGTACTTTTGCCGTGGTTTGGTATGCCCGTGACCGTATGGAATGTCCCCTTCTGTATCTGGTAGATATCATCCAGCCCAGGCAATCCGATCTTGACCGGCTTCGAGTAATTGCCAGAGTAAAGATCCGCAACCTGGCTTTTGTACATCCCGGCAGTGTAGAGACCATCAACCGGATAAGGTTTTGCATCCTTGATAATTTTGGCTAGCACCGCCGCCCCATGCTTGACCAGGACGTCGTTAGCATCTTTGCACCCGTCGGGGGTTTCTACATACCAACAGATGGACTTTCCAAAGCGATGCAATAATTCTTTGCGGAGATTCTGGCCCGCCTGGTCTTTGTCCACAAAGATGATCAGCTTCTCACACTTCTCCAAGGGGTGCGTTTGTAAGGGCTCAAATCGCTTATCGTTTTCTTTGAACTTGGCATCGGCTGGCGCTCCGTCTGGCAATGTGGTCACAGCCTGGAATCCAGCTTCCCAACAGCTCAAGACATCCACCTCGCCCTCGACCCAGACAACCGTCTTCGCTTCCTTGACCGCCAGATAGTTATAGAGTGATTTCTTCGCGTTTTTTGTTTGCCGAAACTGTTTGTCTACCGTTCGGCTTTTGATGTTGTCCGCTGTGTTGTTTGGGGTTGGGTTGTAAGGAAAGTCAATCCACTTCTGATCTTTTGTGTGTATCTTAAAAGCGTTGATAGTCTTAGGTGATATCTTCCTCTCGTGGAAATACTTCAAGACAAAATCCGTCGGCTTCTTTGGCTCCACCGGGACTGAACTTCTTACCATCTGGATCACCTTGTTAGACCCACCACTGCCCCCGGCGAAATCGCAATGGTGACACTTGAAGACAATATCATCCCCTCGAATGGTCACAGACAGAGGTCGGTCTTTCGGATTATGTGGTGGCTGGCACTGCGGACATTTTAGTTTGTGATCGCCATCCCCCAGGCTGCCAATATCAATATTGTATTTATCAATCAAATCAACCCGCGATTTCATTCAGACTCCTCCCCTTTTTTTTCTTTCGTATAGGTTTAGTATAGTCGGACATGGGTGTCCTACCCCTCTGGACATGGGTGACCACCCCACCCTGGACATCAGTGACCACCCCCAAGAAATAACGATTGCTTGTACCCGCTCTCGTTTCTTTCCTCACCAAACCGAGGCCACAGAGGTCATCTATGCAACGGCGGACCTGACGTTCTGAGATCTCGCACCTAGACGACAGATGCTGGTGAGAAGGGAAGCACGAGTTGAGTTCGTCTGCGTAGTTAGCGAGAGCAACTAAGACTAGCTTGGTGGTTGGGGTGTTGGTCTTTTGCTTAAAGGCCCAACTCAATGCGTGAACAGACATTTACCCATTCTGGGTATATCAAATGTGTTTGNCAATCACCCAGGTAAAAATCATTTGGCAACACTTTGCGGTTTGTGATTTCGACGATCCTGAGCATTTCTTTTTTGCCAGGGATGCGCTGATTGTTACACCACTTGTTAACGGCGTGCTTAGAAAACATTTTGCTTTTCTCCGCGAATTCGGGATAGCTGATGCCTTCGTGTTTTAGATACGCGTTTAATTTCATGCGTTTATCTTAGTGGATCCAATGGTTGCAATCAACCCGATATGGGCGTACGCTACCCATATTGTCTGTCTAACTAAGCTGATACGGAGAAAAATACATTGAAGATAGAATATTCTGAAATGGGAGTACCACCAAGATTCTGGGGGATCCATGAAGTCCCATACAGTCCCACTTCCAAAACCCTGGGATGGATCAAAGTCAAAAGAGCGCCAAAGCGGCGCGGCGCAAAAGATTCCAAATGTTATGTAGTAAAGCTCACGGGTGTCACCTGGCCCCATCCAGGAAACTCAATAGTCAAAGCCGGGATCATGACAAATTACGCAACGTTCTGGTCCCTCAAAGAGGCCAAGAATTTTGTTGAACAAAAACTAGGAGAGACAAATGAATGACCCATTCAGTGTTCACGGGATAGATCACCTCAGTCCATCTCAGATCAACACATTCATCCAGGACCCCTGCAAATGGATTTTGCGAATAAGCGGCTATAAGGGTGTGGGCGGTGCGGGTGCATGGCGCGGCTCTGCGACGGACCAAGCAATCACCACCGCGCTCAAAGAAGATCTGTCTGCAGACAAGGCTGTGGAGATAGGGAAGTTATACATGCTTGACCAGCTTAAGTCTTTCCCAACCGTAGACTCAAAAAAGTTTGATGACGAGCAAGCAAAGCTTGCGGACTTTATCAAAGAAGGGTTGTTTTTCTATCGGCGTTTACCTAAGCCGACGGAATATCAGAAAGAGATTACTTTGCAACTTGATCATTTGCCCGTACCTATCACCGGTTATGCAGACTTCGTTTACCCAGACAAAGTAAGGGATCTGAAAACTGTGGCGCAGAAGCCGGGCAAGGTGAAAGACGTACACAGTCGCCAGGTCGCCATTTATGCAAAAGCCCTGGGGTTGTCAGAGGGCCATGTCGATTATGTCCACGTAACCAAAACACAAAAGCTGGTTCACCACTTCACGCTTAAACAGGATGACCTGGATGCCGCAATGAGAGTGGTGGATGTTGCAACGAGATCAATGACGCGCTTGCTTAGTGTGAGTGCTGATATTGAAGAAATCGCCGGACTTCTTACACCCGACCTTGATGATTGGATGTGGGATTCGGCGGAGAAAGAAGCCGCACGAAAATTATGGAGAATACAATGACAGTAGAAAACAAAGCGGAAAAAAACGACCCGATACTTGAACTCGCAGAACTGGCGGGAGAAATGAAGATGATGCGTCGAATGCTTGGGCAAGCCACGACATCAGAGACCAAAATGGAACGGGCCATGCGACTGTTGAACGAGATCCCAGATTCAGCAAAGGTGCCAGTGGGGTCAAAGTATTACACTATGGTCGCTGATAGAGTTGCGGTCGCTCGAAAGGTCTTTGGCACCAATTTGAAGTTCGACACAACAATCCTGGAAAGTGAACCCAACAAAGTAAGCGTCAGATGCGTTCTGTCTATAAGAGAGGACGCCAGTTCTCCCTGGCATCAAATGGCATCAGGTCACGCTGAAGAGTATCGGGACGACGGATTTATCAACAAAAAGTCTGCGGTTGAAAACTGCGAGACCTCAAGCAAGGGTCGGGCGCTGGCTGCGTTTGGCCTGGCGGGATCAGAGTTTGCATCGGCTGAAGAGGTTGTGTATTCGCAGTTCGTCAAGGAAAGCGCTGGCGACAGTTTCAAAATCAAAGATCATTCTGGTGCCATTGTGTATACGATGCCGCACGGAACGAAGGATGATTCTAAGAGGCTTGCTGCTGTGCGGTTTGGCAAACTTCTTGCGCCAGAAATAAAGAAAGGACCGCCAGGCGTTCAAAAGGCTATGTATGAACAGAACACGGACGAAATACTGAGAGCAATAGCGGTCGCAGATTCAGAGACAAAAGACACTCTGGAAACGATAAAAGATTACTACGAGAAAGGGGGTAAAGATGCAGCCAAATCTTGACCGAGAGCCGACGTGTGATGACTTTGTGTTTCGATGTATGAAGCGTGGCATCAATAGAGGTCAACGGGCGCAATGGATGACGATCCCAGAGATGACAGACCTGATCATGAGCAAAGGTCACCGGTATGCCCAAACCACGATATCCCAGGCCATCCGTAATCTTTCCAAAGACTACATGAGGACACGGCTGGGGATCCCCTGGGACGTCACTGTCTACAAAACGAGAACACGTCCTGGGACAAAGCGTTACATCGAATATCGTTTGACTGATGAAGTTATCGAAATTCTGATAAAAAATGGGCAGATAAATTGAGGGCGTTCTATCTCCTGGCATTTTTGTTGGCGGGCTGCTCAACCGGCAAGGTGAGCGACTGGTACTATAAAGGTCCAGACCACGTCAAATGTGAGGAAAGAACACAGATAAAAATTTGTGACAAAGCGGGTCCATATTGGGTCTGCGAGTGTCAGTGGAAGTAGGAGAATATTTTGGAACATGACAACAAAAAAGATGACGAACGTCGGGCGGCGCTTTGGCCTGAGTCGTATTCAGAAGTGACCCACCGGGGACACGTTACCCTGGACGGCGAGAAGAAATACGCAGTCCTGGTCAAATCCTACAACAACAAAGGCGAAGAGAAACGAGAGCTAATGGTCTCGACGGGATTGGTTTATCAGAACGAACAAAAGCTGAATGAACAGAGCCCGGACTTGTCCGGCAAGGTGAAGATAGAGGGTCGCGATTTCCGCCTGGCACTTTGGGAAAAAACATCCAGAGCGGGTGCGCCTTATCTCCAAGGGCAAGTGTCCGACCCAAGGGAGCAAAGACGTGGATCATCGTTTCCAGAGTAAGGAAAAACATCTGCCGTTTATCAGGAGCTTGCCGTGCGCCATCGGTCGTTTCTGTCAGGGTTCAATTGAAGCCCATCACCTCATGCGTCCCTGGGATGGAGAACGAGGGATGGGTATGAAGTCTAATGATCGTAACGCGATCCCGCTGTGTAGTATGCACCACCGAAAATTGCATCTGGCCGGGAACGAGGATAAGTTCTGGATGCAAGAAGACTTTCACGAGGATTATGGACGGCAACTCGCAAAAATGCTCTGGGAGAAAAACCAGTTACTCGGTGACGGTCTGTCTGAAAACTGATAATTTGCCTCCGATTCACAAAACGTTTCATGACGTTAAGTTGAATGAGATTGCAGATGTATTGGGGGACCTGGAAGATGACTTCGAGGTCCTGACGGTTTGTCTGAGTCGCGGCTGCTAAGGGTCCCCTTACAAACTCGACGCAACGCGGCTTAGGCAATATGCCCCTGGGTTTTTATGAATCCAGGCCTAGGGGAAGGGCGAGGGTTCTCCGACCTTAAGAACCGCTCCCCGGTGGCGGCGTCCGACAGCCGGGACTACTTTCAATAGTTGTTGACACCCATAATGGGTATGATAGGATCTTGGTATCAAAATTGATAAGGAGAAGATGATGGAAAATGAATACGACGACTACTCAGCAATCATTAGCAATATCGTGAGCGTTGAGGCCCGAAGGGTTAGCAAGGGCTACGAGTTTGTTGCTATAGAGGCTAATGGCACAGAACACGTTATTAGAAAAAAAAGCGGCACACTGCGATGCACTGCTCATTTTCACACAGCGCATATAAACGGCAATGTTAAAGAAGATAATTTGGCGTCTCGCACCCAATGCGCAAAAACAGCCACTTACGCAGGATCAGAAATCTATGTCAGATCCTTACCAATCACGGTGGCCGCGTAGCGGCTCTATTCCAACTGACGAGATGGGCGGGTTGCTCCCGCCCCGAAACCCATAGGGTCTTGGATAGCAATTGATAAGGAGAAAACTTTGATGCCAGAAAACTATACAAAAAACATCACGAGGGCTTGTCGTCGTCATATGCTGACAGAGCGATGGTTGCCATCTGATACTTTCGGGGGCTGGGAATATCAAAAGAACGGACTGCAGCAATTCGGAAAGTCTGCGAAAGAGTTCATTGCCTGGATGATGGACGACCAGGACATGACCAGGGACAAAGCCAAAGCTTGCCTTGACCAAGTCCTGGGGCGTCAGATCTGGTTCAGCTCCGATGGTCGCTATAAGGTCGTGAAAGAATATTGCTTTCATGATGACCCCATGCCAATGGTTCACGATAAGATGTTTGACGGCACCGTATGGCTCTCTGTGCGTATGTGTCGGGTCCCAGGTGAGGGTTTCTATGGTGACGAGCACATGCGGGACTGGCGTGACTTCCAGATGATTAAGCACGATTTCTGTGGGACAGAAACGACGGCGGTCGAGATGTATCCGAAACACAAATATTGTGTAGACACCGCCAATGTCTTTCATCTCTGGGTGTTCCCCAATCACATTGATTTGCCGATTGGATGGAAGCAAAGGGACGTAGACGAAACATCGGATCAGAGTCAGCGACCCTTGAAAGGGATGTCGATATAGGTAGACGCCGATGTATTATGACAAACAACAGATTGGAAGCTGTACGTTATATCTTGGTGACTGCCTAGAGTTAATTCCCCTTCTTGGAAAAGTAGATTGTGTCGTCACTGATCCTCCATATGGAATCAAGGAGGCGGGTGGAAAAAACGCCAGTAGGAGTAATTTAGCTGTCGCAAGGGACTATGGTAGGGATAGCTGGGATGATCAGACAATCCCAGAGGTGATTCCCTTGATCATGGGATGCTCAACAACACAAGTAATCTTTGGTGGTAATTATTACGACTTGCCCCCGACCAAATGTTGGCTCATCTGGGACAAAGAAAATGGAGACAGCGATTTTGCTGATGCGGAAATGGCGTGGACAAATCTAAACAAAGCGGTTCGCCTCAAAAGATATATGTGGAACGGGATGTTACGAGCAAATCGCGAATTACGAGGTGATCATCCCACACAAAAACCGATAGGGGTAATGCAATGGGTGATCTCACACACAGAGGGTGATTTGATTTTAGATCCCTTCATGGGCAGTGGCACGACAGGAGTTGCCTGCATCAACATGAAAAGAAAATTTATTGGCATCGAAAAAGAGAGAAAATATTTTGACGTCGCTTGCGAAAGAATAGACGCTGCTGCGCGACAAGGTAAGCTGTTCTAATGAGAGTCCTGAGAGGCGCGGTCATATCCGGGAACAATCCGCCAACCGATCTCGCAAACGTAACTATGTCGGTGGGTCTGGCGGATTCTAGGTAGGTATAGATAAAGGTAATACTTTAGATGTTAGAAAGGTCAGGAAAAGATAAAGACCAGGTATCGCGCAAGGAGAAAGAAATGTTAAAAGTAAAGACATTGATCCTAATCAGGGGTTTGCCAGGCTCAGGCAAATCCACTCTGGCGAAGATGTTGTGTCCGAGAGACGCGTATGAGGCGGATGACTGGTTTATTGACGAGGGCGTATATCGCTTTGATCCGTCCCAGCTTAACAAGGCACATCATTATTGTCAGACCGTTGTGAAGAACGCGATGCAAACAGCGGCTCGAAAAATAGCGGTAGCCAATACTTTTTCGCAACTTTGGGAAATGACCCCCTACGAAGAGATGGCTTCCAGGTATGGATACACCGTCCAGGTCATAGAGTGCCAGGGCTCGTTTGGTTCAATACACAATGTTCCCAAATCCGACGTTGAAAAAATGAAAGAGCGATGGCAACAAATAACTTGACACCCAAAATGGGTATGTCATACTACTCGGACTTAATTGATAGAGAGAAAAAAATGGAAAATCCAAGACACATTCTGACAGAGAACCTCACCGCATCTTTCCAAGGAGATGCACTTCCTGAAAAGTATCGAGCAGTTTTGATTAGGCGCACCGATGGAGATGTCATAAGCATTGAACAGCCAATCAATGGTGGGTGGCACAGCACGGGCGGTTACTGGTTTGTAGACGATCTTTGGCAGGATTTAGAGCCTTACTCTGAGGACCATATTTGGATTGACTGGGGTCAGCGATGGGCAGTCGAAAACGGACTGAAAAATGCAGTTCATAAAGCCGTGACAATCATAACCAAAGAGGATAGATCGAAATCAGCCTAATTCCAACTGACGAGTTGCGGGGGTGGTTCCCCCGCCGAAACCCCCAGGGTCTTGGATAACCATTGATAAGGAGAACAATTTGAAAATTCCAAAAAACATTACACCAGCCTGGGTCCAGAAAAATGGCGAGGCTGTCGGTTCGATACATAGAGGTTCCGCTGGATATAAAGCGTGTTTGCTAAAGAAGCGTGGACCAAAGCACGTTCATTTCACGCAGCTATTCCCAAAACGAAACTTTACCCTCACGCATCGCGAGGCCGCAAAGCAATTCAAGCCGTATGCGAGGAAGAAGGGCAAGTGGGTTGACGCATCATGAAAGACCTAATTACTTTGGACGATTCTAACAGCGTCATGAGAGGCTATGAGATATCAGCTTATGAGCCACTTGGGATCGTCCTGGTTGAAACAGCCAGGGATTTTTTCAGACAAGCGGGCGTTGCGCACGACTTCTGCATTCAACGGCGACTAGACGACGAGGAAGCAAAACAGATCGCTCTCGAAAAACACTGCTTAGAGATCGGTTTTCCCGTGATCTTCGGCGGCCACAATCGTCTTATGTGGCATCCAATAACCGGGTGGACAATAAGCGCGAGTCATTGCACCCCTAATTTTATTGCGACGTTCAAACAAATAATGGCGTCAGGAGAATGGAAACCAGAATGAACAAAATATTTTTAGTAGAGCTTGCAGATCAAGTTTTGACAGATGTCGATCACGAATTCAAGACCAAAGCGCGAGATTACTTTGAAAAAAGATTATGTGAGCGTNTAAGTNGCATATTNAANGATGCGGCAAGCCATNTCTACGGCAACNCTTCCAGCACAGAGCATGANACGAGAAAAAAAGCATATGAGTCAGTCAAGCCGGTGTTGGATGACTGCTTGAACAAAATACTGGGTGAACCCGAATGAATAAGCAGACGTCGCAGGACGTTCTCGGAACTCTGGGGTTTACCTCGGTGGTGAAGCATTACCAGAGACTGATGAAAGAGCACGACCAGGACACCGAAGTCGTCGAGCTGATCTTGGACGATCATGACTTTTTCTGGATCAACATGACCCCCAATCTAAAACAACAAGTCAGGAGACAAGTCAGATGATATGCCTCGCAGAAGAAAACCGGTTCTCAAAACTACAGTCTTACCTGGAAATATTAAGCCGGGAGCACAAGCACGATATCTCAGCAATCAAGCTGCTGGACGTGCAAAAATTTATAACGCAGGGGGAATACAAAATCCTGATGGCGATAATCAATGACCGGCCCTTGTAAATGATCTATTTCGACGCCTTACCATCCAATCAAGCTTCGATCACATTTGGATTGGAGACGCGCCAAGAGCTAGAAATACGAGATCTAAAAGATCAGATTGAAGATTTAGAAAAAAGGATGGGGAATCAATTGGCCGTAGTAAAGGCAATCCAAAAAGAGAGGGCGAACGAGATAAAAGAAGCAATGCAGGATTATACGGTCAGAAAGTTAAAGCAAGAATTTGAACAGAAGCAATACGAATTGAGAGCGATGATAAATAATTCTCGACGTAAAGGGTTCGTGCCGATGTTGGCGATAGCGAGTCCGACTGTGTATGTGTTATCGGACGGAAAAGACATAGTTTATGTCGGACAATCCAAAACGCCTTACCAAAGAATCCACCAGCACAAGGACAAAAAATTTGACCAAGTCCGTTTCTTGGCATGTAAACTGGAACGAATGTCTTATTGGGAGAAAGTTTTGATTAAGAGATACAAACCTCGCTATAACCGGACGGGGTACTAATGAAGTCCTGGGGGCGAATCATGCCGCTCAACAAAGCATGGGGAGATCAGAACATGACAAGCATNAAGNTATCTTANAATGAAATGCTGATTATTTTGGAANTGCTACGGAATGAAAAAGGAAATATTGCTAGTGAAGAAGAAAAAGAAAATCTCAAAAACAAACTTATCAATGGGATTTCCGATCACAGCGCTACCCTTTCCGAAGCAACTGAAATCTGAGCTATTTGATTTTTTTCTTGGCAGACCGGCGAGGCTTACCGACCTGGCTGGTGCTTGCNTGTTCCTGTTTGGCTTTCTCTTGGGCTATTTGTTCTCGTGAGGCGCTCTCCTGGTAGATTTGCCATATGAGTTCTAACTGTGCCGGGGCGATAGTCGTTATATGATGGGCGCAGTATCGCAAGACAGTCCAGGAGCAGATGGCCGCCTCAGTGTATTTCTCACAATCCCTGGCGAACCAGTGACCCCCGTGGGTATGTCTGCCGTTGATCCATATGCCACCTTCGACCTCTATGGCCACCTTCAGTCCGACGTCAGGGNTTCCAAGCACGAAATCAAAACGCCATCGCCTCGTGCCTGATATGCCTCGGAATCTATACTCCCGTTGAAACGGAATCTTCAGAGACTTCAGAACAATCTCCATCTCCCGTTCCAGTGTGCTGCTCATCTTCTTTTTTCCTTTCGCTCAAATATTTGATATTGAGTCCGGCCAAGGTACATAAACGATTCTTTTCNTCTAGGCCCAGGTCAGTCAGAACCGGGNTCCCGTTTTCATCATAGGTCGCGAAACCGTCGACCATTACATTTTCGATATAGCCATCTGGCACCTCTTCCTGGGCCATAACGGTCAGGATGACGCCCAATCGCGTCGACTGAGTCTTAGACAGTGCCACTTCGCATCATGTCGGCGAGACGATCAGCACGACCCTTGACCTGTTCCGCCCATTTAGAATCCAGCATTTCTTCTGCTGCCGTTTCATAATCCCTGGCCTCTACTGCTGCCAAGAACTTTTTGAACATCGCCAGGCGCGTGGAACCCAGGTTGAAGGTCATGTTGACGAAGACCCTCTGACGCACGTCATTTAGATCGTCGAAAAATGGATAACGCTCCACCACCTCTTTTACGGCAATGTCGATATCTTTTTCAAAGCATTCATTGACGCGCTCTGGAGTGACTTTCGTTCCCACAGCATAGCCATATTCGGGATCTACCGGCTTGCAAAGATGTCCAATCCCAAACGTCGGCAGACCTTCGCTGTCGAGATACACCTCGAAAACACAGCCCTCGTCCCGCACCAACTCATTTTTTAAAAGCTCTCTATCCATTTTCAATCCCCCATGTTCCGTCTGCTCTGACTTTTGCGAGTTTGGTGCCGCCGTGATATTCGACGGCGTGTCCCTCTTTAATAAGTCTTTTGCAGATGTCAGTTTTTCCCGTGTACACCGTAGCCAAGATCCGTCCATATTTCCCTTTTCCGTGTGAAACCAGACTCAGTTCATTAGAGCAAAGCTCCGTGAGTCTTTCTTTAGCCGCCAGTCCCAATGCTTTCTCTGCTTTGTTCCTCGTTCTACTCTCTGGCGTGTCGATCCCGTTGAGACGGAGTCGCTGCTTGTGAAGCCAAACATCAAAGCCCAAATCAATACTCACGTCGATGGTGTCGCCATCAATCACACGATCTAATTTTGCGCGATAATGATACAAAACGACCGCCTACTGTTTAGCCTTGCCGATGTTCACTGCCAAAATCTCCAGGAACTTGTACGCATAACCGACAATGGTGTCGTCCTTTTTGGTGGGTGTCATAGCGCAAACGACAGACGCGAGTGTCACAATCGTCGTCCCGTAATTAAAAATATCAATCAGCAGTCCCATCTTTTTCCTCCTGCGTTTTATCAAGTGATTTATAATAGTCCACAATATTCAACACCTGGCGAATATACCGCTGCACTTCCGCCATGTTCTGACTCAGATTTTCATATCCTTTTGTCGTTAGCGAATACCACACATTCACCGGAGCTTCTCCCGCTTCCAGGTCTTCAACATATTCTTTCATGATGTCAGGGGTCAGGATAGTCCACTGAACGGGAAGGGTTGAGACCTTTTCGGGGAGAGTGGGATGATAAACGGGAGCGGGAATCTCCACTTTCACTATCTCGACCGGTTGAGCCGGGGGGTCTATTTTGGGAGAAAGCCAACTGCAACCGGCGAGAGAACTAGTGACTAGTAAGATCTTCCAGCTTGGATAATACATCCGCTGTCCCCTTGTTCACAATTTTTTCGATAAGTCCTGGCTTTCTCAGCGATAAATAATTGAGGTCGTGCTTTGCGAACTTCTGCCTCAAATCGTTTATTTCTGTCGTGGCTTGTTGGTTTCTTTCGTTGAGTAGATTGATCTGATCATAAGCCTCCTGAGCTTTTCGGATCTGCTCTTGGATAGCTTCGTTTTGTTCAGCGATTTCTTTCTTTAGGAGCTTTTCGTTTTCTTCGAGGGTTACGATATCGGCCCGAAGCTTGTCGAGTTGTGCCTGAGTCCGGTCATAATACATTTTGAAATATATACCGGAAAATATTAAGAGAAGCGCCAAGGCTCCGCTCACTTTCAAGCCCATGTGTAGACTGTCAACCTCTCTGCTTTGCCCTTGACGTTGATATGTTGATGGAATGTTAACCCATCTGGGGCAGCATTAGCAGTGCTTGATCCAACCAAAATATCCACGCCCTGCTCCTTCGTATTTGACTCCAATCTTGCTGCTACGTTCACAGCATCCCCAATCGCGCTAAAATCAAATCTTTGATCAGAGCCCATGTTACCGACTACCGCATCTCCGGTATTGATGCCGATTCCAATCTGAACCGACGGCAATCCCTCTGTAGCTAGCTCCTGATTCAGATCTACCATTCCCTTTTCAATATCAGCTGCCGCTTTCAACGCTTTTTTTTCGTGGTCCGCGACCGGTAAAGGCGCATTCCAAATCGCCATCATCGCATCACCAATGAACTTGTCGACCATACCCTCATTGGCCAGGACTGCGTTGGTTTGCACGGTCAGACAACGATTCATNATGTTGGTTATTTCTTCTGGCGTGACCTGTTCTGAAAGCGCTGTGAATCCCCTCATGTCAGTAAAGAGAAAGGTTGCGTAAGTCTTTTCGCCGCCAAGCTTCAAAAGCTCTGGATTCTTCTGCAACCTGGCCACCTGGCGCGGGTCCATGTAGTTTTCAAACTGCTTTTTAATCTGCATCCGTAGCCGCCACTGTTCTCTGAATCGGAAGTAGAACGCGACCGAACCCGCAAGAATCTGACCAATTAAGGTGTAACTGACATCAATCAAGGTGCCAAGGGATATGATGTAAGCCCCTGTAAGGCCCGTCACGAGCAGCAAACCACTGGCTGCCCCAATACCCAGGGAGATTCCCAAATACGTCACTGCGGCGAATACAGCGCTNACCAGGGCTATAAAAGCGGAGATCTCTATGAGATACGCAAATTCCGGGATCTGGGGGCTGTTCGGATTGATCAAAGACTCTGCAAACGCCGCTTGTATATGGTGCGGATATAAGAGTCCCGCCGGAGTAGATACTTGCGGCATAACGCCTTTGGCTGTGACACCTACGAAAACGAAGCGTCCAGCAACATCCATTTCAGCCATATCCGTTTCACGTGGAACAACCCAGGAAATCCATTTCCGTCCCATGCTGTCCGTATTAGTCCCAGGGAGTCCCGGAATCCTGACAGATTCAATGCCGTTCTGGTTGGTTTTGATGACATAGCTGTCACCACCCGTCAGCATTTTCAGAGCTTGAACACCGAATGATGGTATCCACCCATCAGGAGATCTCATCAACAGAGGCATCCGGCGAAGCAATCCATCGACATCCAGGGGAGCACTGACAATGCCCTCGTTTATCTGTAGCTTAGGCGTGTTCTGTATGGTTCCCGTGGCCATGATCCCACCGATATCCTCGCCCATAATCACAGTCCCGGTCGTTTTCGGGAACTCGCGATTCGGGCTCTCGAACATTGCGAAGACACTGGGGCTTTTGTTGGCAACTAGCGCAAGCAATTTGTCACCATTCCATCTGCCAGGCTGAGGAAAACTAATCACCCAACCGACACCCAATGCCCCTTTTTCCATTAACTCTTCTTGCATCCTGGCCAACTCTGTCCTNGGGAATGGCCAGCCCATCTGCTGCTCGACGTTCTCCTCTGTGATATTAAGGACGGCAAAGTTGCCTGATTCTTCTGGTGTCGGCACAAACGCATCAAACCATCTAAGCTTTACCATCTCCACCGGACTGCATTGGAAAAGCAAAGGCAGCAACAGGACAGATATTGTAACTAATAATACCCTCATGATCCCTGGCTAATCCTTATGACTGACGCGCTCCCGCCATTGACTAATACTGTGTGGGTGACACCGCTTTGTGTCAATATGACCGTATAAGCGCCAGATCCGTCGATATCTACCCTTGCCGACTGTGACACATTACGACTCAGAGACACTTGTTGCCCCTGGATGATAGTGACGATCTGTGTGACTGGATCTTGTCCCAGACTGGTGCCGCGTATGTCGATGCTTGTTGCAAGCTGCGCGAGTTGGTCTTGCTCTTCGTCTATCGCCAGGGCGTCAATAATATTCAACAGATCCTCAAGAAACTCTGTCGCCAGATAATCAACATCCAACGAGGTAAAATCAGGCTCCTGTTCCAGAAAGTCTTCTGCCAGAAAATCTACGTCCAGAAAGTCTACATCCAGGACGTCTGTGATTTCTGTCATGGTCTCCTCTTCTGTCACGAAATCTTCGTCCGGTTCGGGTGGATTCACGATCAGAAGGTTGTCGATAATATCTAGGGTTAAATCCAGAATGACTGGTGGCGTCGGTCTGCTCTCGTATACCTCCACCGTGGTTGCCTCATATGGCTTGTTTAGCGTGGTCGTTCCCATCGCTGTGGTCACGAGGATCTCACCGCTAGACGTGCCGTCTAGTTTGGGCAAAAGGATAATCAGACTTCGACCCAGCTCGTCAACGGTGCAAGTAAAATCGGTCCCTCGAATCGCGATATCTGCTGTGGGTGTTCTGAGTCGGATGTTTTGTTTGTCAATGAGTCCAAGCTTGCCCGTTATGAAACGTGCCGTGCCGCTGGCAAACGAAATCGCCATTTTAGATTTGGAAGGATTCGGGTCAAAAACATACTCGTCAATGACCAAAGATGAATGCTCTGTAAGGCGCACGGTGCTGTCATCCAGAAAGGTGGCTTCTAATCTGCCGTCAGACGTCCTCAGATCGTCTCTAAGCAATAGATTAAAGTTTAGGCTGGCCTCATATGGGTCCTGACGAACGACCCTTGCAGAGCCTCTGACGTCCGTAATCGCCCCTACTTCAACAGCTTGTGGACGTGCCTTGGTCGGACTGAATAACGCACATAGTACCATTACTGCTAGTAGAAATGATCTTGAGCCAATCCTGCGCTTGTGTGCTTTGCTGCTGGATGTTGAAACTTCGGGAGGACCCGGTCTGGTCCAACCAGAAGTAGTGTGTTGCGGCTCCGTCTGCATCATACTGGAGTGTATTGCTTGAGCCATCAATGTCCAGATAGTGCGTCGCTTGGTCCACGTCTATATTTGACTGGATGCTATTTGAAGAGCCGTTTAGGATGATGTCCAAATCCAGATTGTCTGCGAGCGCTGCAGTTCCCACATTCAATGTCATAGAATTTGATGATCCGGTTACATCCACATAATAATTACCCGAATCCGCTGAGTATGTACCCGTCGGATCTACTTGTAGCGTCAGACTATTACTATCGCCATCAAATTCAAAAAATGCTGTCGTTGAAGACGACGAGTAAAGGTCTCCTCTGAAAATATTGTTATTCCCGATCTGATTAATATCAAGCGTGAGACCGACTCCATCTAAATCCAGAGCGGTCATGGTGCCAATCACAGCATTAAGTCCACCAATAAGGTTGTTGGACCCTAACTGCTCCAAATCTATATTTGCATTGGACCCGACCTGGTCCACATATATTTCATTGTCTGCTTGACTAGTAGTCGCGAGGAATCCAGAAAAGATTATCATAGCCCTGGCGTATGATCTCCAGGACAGCGGTTTCCACCGCAGTCTGCAGCGCGATGCCAGTAGATTCATTTTCGACGACCCCGTTCTCAATCTCAATCAGCTTTGTCCCTTCCGCAATAAAACGGAATATGTCCTGACTATAAGCAACAGAAAGCACTGACTTAGTTGTCAGCACCTCCAACAATACCGCCCCAGTTGAGACAGAAACAAGTCTGAGGGAAATCGTCACAGTGTCTTGGCGATACTCTTTAGTCGCCCCGATTCCCAAATATCTTGAACCGAAACCACCTTGTTTCGTATTCGTTTCGTAAGATATCACGCCCCCTTCTATTAGCAAACCAGCGAAAGTCAGTGGCATCAGCTCCGTAGGTTGTTCAAATTGCTTACGGGTAGACCTGATAAGTTGCCTTTCCTTCGTTATGTTGTCCAAACCGATACGCTCTACGACTGTAAAAAACTCTCCACCCCCTGCGTGTTTGAGGGCTCGGATTAAGTAGGCGTAGGGCGCTTGTGTTACCGCTGTGCTGAAGTCGGCATATTGACTGTTGGATCTGCGTTGACCTGTTAAATCTATGAAGGAAGAAGCATAAACGGCGACGACCGGCTGTTGCTTGGGCGTTTCTATTTCTCGAAGTTCTTGAAGTATTAGTTCACCGATGAACGCTCTGGGCTCTGGTTTCGCATCAATAGCGGCGCGTGGGTCTGTCTGACAACTAAAAAGTAAAGCTATCCACGGGAATGATAATAGTAGTCGTGCCGCCGTCTTCATCTGTGATCGTTAACGTAAGCGTTTCCCCGTCGGATTCATACTCAATCTTATTTCCTAAAAGCTCAATGAGCCCTTCGCTCGAAGGGTTTTCTCCAAAGAGGTTATCAACAAGCTGCCTGGAAATCTGTGCATATATTCTACTCTCAAGATTTCTTTGGAATCTAGCTAGAGTCGTGTTTTTGGCCTCACGTTCCAGCTCGTCGATAAGAGCTTGTTCCCTTGCATCAATCGCTTTTTTTCGTGTGTGCGTTTGATTCTCAATAGTCAGATAGTGACTAGAGGTCCCCACTCCACTAAAGCTGGGGCTCTTGAACTTGAATCTCATCTCATCCCCAAAGGCTGGATGGCCACTGAACAAAAGCAAGATAACCAACCCAGTTAGTATGATGTAGAACTTAGGTTCTCCTGGGAACATCAGTCTTTCCTCTGGTCCTCTCTGTCCGCTTTTGCCATGCGATCTGTGTTCATCAGTGTCGGCACCCCCAGAATTGTCTTCATCATTGTATCTTGACGGATGATCTCGTTATCCACAGAACGCACCCGGTCAATAAGACTAACTAAGATTCCCATCTGAGCATCTAGCTTGCTGCCCAGTCTTTCTTCAATCTCGCTTATCTGTGCGGAAACCTTGTCATCCAGAACATCAATCTTGGCTTCCATGCCATCTATTATTTTTGTGATCAGTTTCCACACAAAGAGACCTAGCCCGATGGCCGCAGCGATAGGGAAGCCTACCTCGTTGATTAGTGTGACAACGCTATCCACTGGCCTTTATGAACGCATCCGCTTGGGCTTTTTTTTCGTCATAATCATCATCGCCAATAGAATAGATACCATCAGTTACAAAGGACAAACCCGGCCCAACGCTAGGATCCTCCCCAGATATCCAGCTAACATAAACACTTGTTCCATTGTCCAGATAGTATGCGTTTAATACATCTCCAACTGCCATCATGTCACCTGATAAAGTTTCCACTGAAAAGTAATATTGTAGCTGTAAACGTTGCGCGTGAAGAAATCTAATTTTATAAAGACTCTAGCATTGCCACTGTATCTCGTAATCGGCATCACGCTAGCAATCGCGCCCCATTGTATGTCGCTAGGGAATCCAGCAATGAAAGATCCATCAGATTGCGTTTGACCGTTTACATCAGGAGTCCAAACAGCTACTGACGACACTCCAACGGCACCGATAAGAGCCAAAAAGGTAGTGTTGGTTCCCGCCCAACCAGAATGACTGGTATTAGTTTCTATGAAGTAGGTGTTATCTAGCGCTAAGCTGGGATCATTTGTTGGTATTGTAGAACGAGGATAAACGCCACTCGCCCCGCCATTCCTTATATCATTCTTAAGAGCTTGTGTATTGCCAGGGCTGAATGTACCCGAATCAACTAAAAGCTGACGGGAGAGAACTACACCGTTAAATTCTGCGTTGCCTGATTTTTGTATTTTCCAACCCGCACTTCCAGCGGAGTAATTGCTAGATTGTAGAGACGTAGCAATTTTGTCGGAGGTAACGCCGTCATCTGCTAAAGCTAGGTTGTTGTTTACTACGGTAAAAAAGGACGAATCACGTCGGATGTCTCCAGCGTTTATTAACGCACCACCAGACATGGCAAATGAGGTAGCCGTCACGCCCCCGGTGATTGTCGCGCTCGTAGCAGTAAGATTCCCTGCGCGATCCACTCTGAAAGGCGCTGAAGAGAAAGAATTGTTGCCCAGGTGTATGCCATCCGCAGTGCTTAAAGAAACTCTTGTTGCACCAGTGCCAGCGGTCAGAGATGTTGATCCTAGAGTAAACCCGCCGATTGTGCCTGATGTAGAAGTGACAGACCCCGTGATCGTCGCGTTGGTTGCTGTCAGAGCGCCAGCCGGTGTTACCCTAAACGGCGCACTGCTGAAAGTTGCGTGTCCGAGTTGTATGCCTGAGCTTGTGGCTTTGAATATAGAGTTGCTAGAACCGATCTCCATATTGACACCAGATAAGGTGCCGCCAGAGGTTATGTCTCCCGCTGTTATAGACCCTCGTATCGTAAGGCCATTACTTTGATCATATTTGAGAAAGTCAGTCCCGGTGCCAATGTTGAAGGCCGGGTGATTGCTGGCATTGAAGCCCATGAAGAAGCCTTCATTGCTGGTGTCTTCATAAGATGTTTTGCCGCCCTTTATGTGCGCGAGACTATTTGTTGCGTTGTTAGATGATAGCGTGATCGTGCCGCTCTGAATGTTGCTGCCGCTGATGGTAGTCGTGCCATCTGTCAGCTCGCTTTCAAAAATAACGGTGCTTGGTATGACGCTTAAAGCTAACTCATTAGTGGTTATCTTCGCGGCATCAATGTTTTCTACTGTTATTTGTGAAGCATCTATCGTCCCTGAGCTGATCTGATTTGCAACAATGCTATCTATATCGGCGCTGACTGCCTTCGTGAAAGAACCAGCGACTTCTGAGGTGTATGCCGTTGCAGTGCCGAGCACGTTTATAGCCCGTAACCGAAAGTAAAATGTTGTGTTGTAATCAAAACCAAAGTCACTGCTCTTACCTAAGAGCACTCTTTTATTTTTGCCGACATCTCCGTAATAGCTGTTAACAAGCGTCCCAGTGCTAGGCGTGAATCCGCTGCTCGTGCTCGCGTGTACCTCCACGGCCCGAAGGTTGGTATTGGCTGGGTTGGTCCATTTAAGCTCTATGAAGAACGGTTTCCCGGTGGTGGCGCTGACACTGGATGGCTGCGCTAGCGTGTCTGATTCAGCTATTGTGATATTGGCTTGCGATGATAACGCCGAGTAAACATTGTCGAAGCTGAAATGACGAACCTTGACGTTGTAAGTGGCACCGACAACCACGTTCTGGATGACGCCTTTTGTCTGCCCTTTTCCAGCTACTGTTGCCACTGCATAGTCGCTCTCTGTGGAAAGCTTATATTGTATTTCTGTGCCTTGTACCGAATCAGTTTGACGGTTAATCCACGGCACTATGATATCAATAATTGTGTGCGGACCTTGTATCGTCGCCCGTTGTGTAAGTGTTCCGATGGTCGGTGCGTTAATAGAAAAGTCGCCAGTATTTATCGCTGACCCTTCGCCTATAGCCGCTGTATATTCATTCGTAGCAAAGTCCCAGACACTGTCGGCAATCTCCCTCAAAGTGAGGTCGACGGCAGCAACTAAATGCCCGTCATCCGAAGGATCCAAGGCCATTTGCATATCTTGAACCTCAAAAAGCTTGTTTGTGAAACTGAGCCTTTCATTGGTCATGCGTACAAAGTCGTTTGGCTGCAAACGGAAAAATTCCATACCGACTCGAACTGAGACAATCATCGTTTGTCTTTGATATTTAAGTTGGATCTTCGCCAACCGCTGTGCCATCGTGTTTGTCGTCGTATATGGCAGATTTACTTCTAGTGTTTTCTTAAAGTTGTTAGAAGATGTACCGGGGGGCGTGTCTTGAGAGAGCATCGTGGTGTCAGAAAGCACGGGTGACTCGCCAGCCAGATAATTGTTTGAGGCATCCACAAATATCCCTTTGACTGAATTATAGAGGTCACCCTGACTATTCCTGGTCTGTACTTGTACTGGCGCTAATAAATTATCATCTGTAATCGTCAATGACGGAGTCTGAGCTGCACCAGCAAATAAGTTGAAAACCCCATTGGTGTAAGTTAGTCGTCCTCCCATCGCAGACATCAAACCTTGCAAAACGGAATCGCCCGCCGCCGACATATTGGTGAAACCGTTTGAGGTATATCGTCTCTCTGTCGATGAACCATCTGCGAGCGTGACGTTCTGATCGCAAGTGTTAGCGGCTGCCGCAAATCCACCAGCATTTGTTGTGTCATTTAGTTCGTCAGAGGTGGCGCGAATTCCATATGTTGTGTCGGATAGATAATCTCTGATCTGCAGAGCCGGGTTGCTTCTTTGGAGATCTGTAGTGGCCGCCGCTCCCGTCCTTGGGTCATAAATATTTTTTCCTTTTACCTCGAAACTTATCTGAGGAATACTGTTGTTCTTTTCCGAGTCATAGATCATCTCTAAATAAAAGTAAGCGCAATTTATGTATTTGTGCGTGTTTGGTATAGACGTTGATCCCAATCTAGCCCGCGCCAAGCCATCATGCGCCGTCTGCGTCCCATCGTGGAAAGTAAAACGATTTAAAGCACCACTTCCAAAATTGTCAGCGTTTTCCGTATTGGCGAAGTCGCTAGTGTTCACATTGAAAACAGTTTCTCCGCTG
>FUFK010065142.1_pt1 | contig 32202 bp, 35 predicted proteins | sample 1021851 | NCBI WGS metagenome assembly FUFK01 (sample SAMEA51879418, study PRJEB19060) | metagenome | reverse complement strand
TAAGGCGCTTTGATAGTAAACGAATAAAAACCGTTTACTAAATCACAGTTTAAAGTGGCTAGATTTAAAATGGAAACTTAGTTTTTTAAAAATCTTAGATTTTGAGGTTAACTATAAAAACCTGATTTTGTTAAATGCGTTTTTATGGTTTTGCAAAACTGTAAAATTAAGGCGTTGGATATGTGGACAATTGAATATTAATTTATTTTAAACTGTTAACCAAACACACGCTCAACGATTAGCAAAAAATCACTTTTCGATTAGGTTCTGTGGGGCGAGAAATCGCCCTATGGAATATTTTTTTAAAACATCGAGGGGCGAGGGGCGAGGGGCGAACCCTCATTTAACAATCAACTACAAAAGGAAAACAATATGAACGTACTATCNTTATTTGACGGTATGAGTTGTGGTCAAATTGCTTTGAAGAAACTAGGGGCGAAGGTTGATAATTATTATGCAAGTGAAGTTGATAAGTATGCAATTTCAATTGTAGAAAAAAACTTTCCAAACACTATTCATCTTGGCGATGTGACTAAAATTACATCCGTTCCATATAATGTCAAAATTGATTTATTAATCGGTGGTTCACCGTGCCAAGGTTTTAGTAAATCTGGCAATAGATTAAATTTTGAAGACCCACGAAGTAAATTGTTTTTTGAGTTTGTAAGAATTTTAAAACTTACAAAACCAAAATACTTTATGCTTGAAAACGTGGTTATGAATAAAGAGTCCAGAGATATTATAAGTGAATATCTTGGGGTCGAGCCTATCGAGATTAATTCTAATCTTGTTTCAGCACAATCCAGACGAAGACTTTATTGGACAAATATACCTAACGTTACAGTTCCAGAAGATAAAGGAATTGTTATTAGAGATATTTTGGAAGATAACGGAATTGCTGACATGGTTATTAATCAAGGTAAGCAATTGCAAAAAGCTGATATAAAAAAATCTCATTGTTTAATGGCAAGAGATTATAAAGGCTTTGGCAATCAAGGTATGACTGGAATTAGATTAAAAGATAATTCTGTTGTATCAAAAGACGGTCTTAATCATGTAGGCAATGAGATTGAGATTGTAAAAGTTCGTAAACATAAAGTAGATATAAAAAATCTACAAACTGTTTTACGTTATCATAAAGGAAGAGTTGCTAATTTAAGTATTAGTCAAATTGCTTCTTTTTGCCATGTACCTAAAACACAAGCTGAACATTGGTTTAGAACAGATAATTCTTTTTCAATTCCAGACCCAGAGTCTTGGATGTTTTTAAAAGAATGTTTAGGTATTGAGACAGACCAATTTGATAAATCAATTACAGAGTTTGAGTACCGTGAAGGTGTCTTCGAACAAAGTTCTAGAGTTTATCATGTTGACGGTAAAGCACCGACTTTAACTAGCACGTTGGCAAGTAAACAAAAAGTTTACATACCATTAGATAAAGTCGAAAGTAAAAACGGATTAATATTAAAAGGTCATGCAGAATTAAATGGTCACGATGTATTAAAACGTGTTTACGATAAAGACGGAAAGTCACCTACATTAAATACTTGTGGAGGTGGCAATCGAGAGCCTAAAATTTCTTTAGGCAATAAGCAATGGCGTAAACTTACGCCTTTGGAATGTGAGCGTTTACAAACTGTTCCAGATAATTACACGGAAGGCGTATCGAATACTCAAAGATACAAAATGCTTGGTAATGGTTGGACGGTTGATGTAATTGCTCATATATTTAAAAACATAACTACAAAAGGAGAAACATATGAGCGAAACTATCAACAAGTTTCAAGCAAGGTTGTTGGCTAATCCTTGTAATAAAGACGGTATAGGAAACTATCTTTTTTACGGAGTGCCAAACGACTTTGAAGGCAAATTGTTTATGAAATTATTTAAACGATATTTAAATCCTAAGTTTAAATATTATAGACAATTTAGAAAACAAGGGTCTTGGAGTCATTCAGTAAATTCAACAGACGGTGACAGTTTTGTTGTTTACGTTGATGACAAAAAGAAAAAAACATTAGCTGACGAATATATTCAATCAAATATTAAACTTAGAAAAAAGTTAAAAATGATTGAAGACATTTGTAAAGCTGACTCGACTTATGATTGGGATAATAATTTAGAAAACAATCCTCAAGACGAGTTTAAAGAAATAGTAAATATAATTAAAGAGAAAGGACTACACTCTGACAATTAAATGTTCAAAATGCGAAAGCAAGGCTGTAGTAGTAGAAAATAAAATCTACTACTGCGCCATTTGTATGTTAAAAAAAATCGGAATATGGAAGGGTAGTTAGGGTCGGACAAGACCCTAAAACCTTCTGTACGTTGAGATATGAAGGAATTTTTGAGCTGCCCTGGTCCATTTTTTCTATTTTCTGTGGGACGAGGGGCGAAACAACTGTTATAGGAGTAATTATGAAAAATCAAAAAACTTTAAAAAATGTTTTTGAAAGTGTGTGTATGTACCAATGGAACGAGGGGCGAGACACATCTGTTATTTCAAGAGCAAATAAAATTGTAAGTTGGTGGGGCGAGGATGTACTTATCAATGAAGTAAATGAAAGCATGATTGACGGTCTGATTGTTGATTTAAGAAAAAAAGGTTTAAGCAATGCAACAATAAATAGATACTTGTCAGCTTTATCTACAATGATAACTTTTTGTTTACGAAGGCACGATGTTTACGAATTAAAACGTAAACCGTACATAAGTTGGTTAAAAGAACCAAAACAAAAATTACGGTACGTTACAAAAGAAGAAGAAACTAAATTGTTAAGTTTGTTGCGTTCCTGGAATATGAATGATGACGCAGATTTTTTTATTATGCTTATTGACACTGGAATTAGATTGTCTGAGCTGCAAAATTTAAAAGTTAGTGATTGTCATACTGACAGAATATTCTTAACACAAACTAAAACTAATGAATCGAGGGGCGTACCTTTAACAAAACGTTGTCAAACTATCGTGGAAAAATTTTCACGTGACAAAAATCCAGGTGACCTTTTGTTTGGTCATTTTACACAATGGAGACCTAATTCAAGTTGGCGAAAAGTACGTAAACATATGGGTCTACAAAATGACAAACGTTTTGGCATTCATGCGTGTAGAAGAACGTGTGTGTCGAGACTATTAAACAATAATGTACCTTCTAAAGCCGTTCAATCGTGGGTCGGACATAAAGATGACCGTATGGTTGAAAGATACGGAAAAGTCCTAAGTACAAAACTTATGGATTTTGTGAATGTTTTAGAAGATTAACCCAACGGTTCTATTAGTACCCCTATTAGAACCAAGGGGGCTACAAGTCCCTCTATAATCAAAGGAGTCGTATGTTGAAATCAAGTAAGTATATAACATTGCCTTTTTCATCCTTAAAAGAGCAATTGGAATTAGAAAAGGATATGAGAAATCGTGGTATTAATCGTTTCCAAAAGAGACTACAAGACCACAAAAAGAGAGGTGAAGAAAGTTTTACTAATTATGGTAAGACTTTATTATCTAACTCAATAAGACCTCTTTCAGAAGCCATCAAATCATTTGTGGAAGAGGATGACAAAAAGGGTGTCCAACCCATCGCAAAAAGATTGTTGTCATTAATAGAGCCAGACATAGCTTCATTAATAACAGCCAAGTCAATTATCAATTCAATCACAATCGCAAGGAAATTAACTAGCGCAGCAATAAACGTTGCAAGTAAAATTGAAGACGAAGTTGCGTTAAGAACTTTTGAAGAGTCCAGACCTGAACATTATGGCATAGTAAAAGCAGACCTAGATAAAAGGTCGTTTGGCTATATGTACAAAAGAAGAAAACTTAGAGAGTCAGCACAAAAGAATGAACTTGAATGGGTGCTGTGGACTCGGAGTGAAAAAGTTCATGTAGGTTACAAGCTTATAGAGCTTATGGTTTTATCTACTGGACTGTGTGAAGTAAAAGCGCAGCTCAGAAAAAAACGACAAGAAAAAGTTTTGTTACCAACAGAGAAAACTTTGGAATGGATAAATAACAGAAATGATTTTCTTGAAGTTTTAGCACCAGAATATTTTCCAACAATTGTTCCACCAAGAATGTGGGAAGAAGGGAAAGTGACCGGTGGTGGTTATTATTCAAGACATATTAAACCATTAAACTTAGTTAAGTATCGTAAAAGAGAAAACTTAAACCAAATTAAAGATGTCAAAATGCCAATCATTTATAAAGGTATAAATGCAATGCAATCGACACCTTATAAAATAAATCATTTTATCTTAGATGTTTTACAAAAAGCATGGGATAAAAATATTACTATTGGTGGTTTACCAAAAGCTGAACTAGAAGAATTACCAAACAAACCACACGACATAGATACAAACAAAGAAGCAAGAAGAGACTACAGACAAAAAGCTGTCCTGGTCCACACAGAAAACGCAAGACAGAAATCTAAAAGATTATTGTTTGCAAAAGTTTTGTGGATTGCAGATATGTTTAAAGATAGAATTTTCTATCACGCTCACACGTTAGATTTTAGAAGCAGATGTTATCACGTAACAAATTATTTAAATGGACAAGGCGTTGACTTTGCAAAGGCTTTACATTTGTTTGGAACTGGTAAAAAAATTACAAAAGAAAACAATGGTGANTTTTGGTTGGCTGTNACTGGCGCAGCTTTATTTGGAATTGATAAAGTAAGTCGAAAAGAACAATTAGAATGGGTAATGAATAATCAAAAAATGTTTGATGAAATTAAATCAGACCCATTTACTTTTAGAGATTGGGAACACGCAGACAAACCGTTTCAGTTTCTTGCATGGGTAAATGAATGGTGTGAGTTCAAACAAAAAGGTTATGGTTATGAAAGCCATTTTATCTGTAACCAAGACGGAAGTTGTAATGGTATTCAACACTACAGTGGAATATTAAAACACACACCGTCAGCTAAAGCAGTAAACTTAGCAAACAGTGAAAGACCACAAGATGTTTACACTGTAGTAAAAGATAAAGTTGTAGAAAATTTAAAAACTATGACTGATAGTGAGTTTGCAAAACTTTGGTTACAGTTTGGAGTAAAACGGTCTACCGTTAAGAGAGCAATAATGACAAGTCCTTATGGCTCGACACGATATTCTTGCAGTGACTTTGTAGATGAAGACATTGTAAAAAGAAAAGACCAAGGTGACCTTCATCCTTTTGGTAGTGCTTCATTTCAAGCTTGTACATTTTTGGCAGGCGTGATTTGGGACTCAATGGGTGAAGTATTATCTTCGGCAAGATTAGGAATGTCGTTCTTGCAAGATTGTGCAAAAGTTTTAGCAAAATCTGGACACGCTGTACGTTGGAACAATCCAGTTGGATTTCTAGTGATACAAGATTATCCAGAATTTAAATCTATGCGAGTAAAAACNAAATTATTTGGTGAAGTAATAAAACCTAGAATAAACGTAGAAACTGAAAAGTTTTCTATACATAAAGCTAAGAATAGTTGTCCACCAAATTATATACACGCTCAAGACTCAGCGCATTTATTTATGACTGTGGTCCAGGCGTATGACAAAGGGGTATCACATTTTTGTAATGTGCATGACTCTTTTGGAACATTGGCTGCCGACAGTCAAACACTAGCAGACACAATTAGAGAAACTTTTGTAGAGTTATATTCTAATGGTTGTCCGTTAGAAGACTTTAAGACATCAATGTTACCAATATTATCAGACAAAGAAAAAGAGAAGCTACCAAATGTCCCAGAAAAAGGTGACTTTGATATTCAACAAGTTTTGAAGAGCGAATTTTTCTTTGCGTAAATTAATTATAAAGGGGTTAATAGTACCCCTATTAGAACTAACGGAGTAAACTATGAAGGAAGTTCAAATGCCTTTAGACGAAGGCGTAGCCTTAATTGAAAAAGGCTATTTAGATGAAGAAACAGTAAACGAGGAAATAGAAGATGAAGAATAAATACACAAAGATTGTTACACCTAAAGGCGTGGCTCAATATCCATGGCTTAGTTCACCAGACACAAAGTTTAGTGAAATAGGTGAGTATAAAACAAATCTTATTCTTAATAAAAAAGACGCTCAAGACATTATCAAGATGATTGATACTGCTAGAGAAGAAAGTATGAAACTTGCTGCTGAGAAATCAAATGGCAAGAAAATAAAACAAGCTGACGCACCTTACTTTGATGAAGTTGATGATGACGGAAAGCCAACTGGCAATGTTATTTTTAAATTCAAATGTAAAGCAAAGGTTACTACTAAAAGTGGTGAGAGTTTTGAAAACAAACCAACACTTTTTGACGCAAAAGGCAAACCAATGCTTAATGTAAATGTATGGGGTGGTTCAGAAATAAAAGTTAGTGCTGAACTTATTCCGTATTTCACCAGTATGGTGGGGGCAGGAGTCAGCATGAGACTTAGAGCTGCACAAGTAATTAAATTAATTGAAGGTGGCTCAAATTCTTCTGGCTACGGTTTTAAAGAAGAAGAAGGATATGAACACTCAGAGACGAAAACAACTGAGGAGTTTGAGGATGATACTAAGACCGAGGTACAAGAAGATAAAGACGACTTCTAAATATAGAAGTGGTTTAGAAGAACAGATTGCTCGACAATTAAAATTAAAAAATATTAAATTCGAGTATGAAACAACGACTTTAAAATATACGAAACCTGAAAAAGTACATAGGTATACGCCAGACTTTATATTAATAAAGAAAAGTGGTGAGCCTATGTACATTGAGGGCAAAGGTAGGTTTTTAACAGTGGATAAGCAAAAATCATTGTTAGTAAAAAACCAATACCCTAATCTAGATTTACGATTTGTATTTTCAAATTCAAAAACTAGAATTTCTAAAAAATCCAAAACAACATACGCAATGTGGTGTGAGAAGCATGGTTTTAAATATGCTGACGGCTACATACCAAAAGAGTGGATTAAAGAATTAAATTAGGGTATACCTCCCGTAGGGTAGTTTTCATATGCTACCTTTTGTAGTGACCCCTGAGATAACATCAAAGGGGTCTTTCTTTTCAAACCAAATATTTTGGGTCAAAAAAATTTATAGGAAAAATTAAAATGGAAAAAAGTGATTTTATGTATCACGCCCCATGTTCTGAATGTCAGAGCAAAGATAATGTGGCTGTGTACTCAGACGGACACGGACATTGTTTCGGATGTGGTCATTACTATCACACTTACGAACAAAAAGAGGAAACGAAATTGGAAACTGAATTAATAAAAGGTGAACATAAACCTTTAAACAAACGACATATAAATTTGGAAACAACAACCAAGTTTAATTATCAGATTGGTAAACACAATGGTAAGACAGTTCAAATTGCAAACTACTATGACAAACATAATAAATTAGTTGCACAGAAACTACGTTATCCAGACAAATCGTTTCAATGGTTAGGTGATAGCAAACAAGCTTTATTGTTTGGACAAAATTTATGGCGTGACACAAATAAAAAAATAGTAATTTTAGAAGGCGAACTAGACGCACTGTCTATGTCGCAAGTACAAAATAATAAATGGGCTTGTGTTTCAGTTAAGACTGGAAGCCAAGGCGCAAAGAAAGACTTACAACAACAAATAGAATGGCTCGAACAAGCAGAAGAAATTATTCTTATGTTTGATAATGATGAACCAGGTAAACTGGCAGCTCAAGAGTGTTCTAAATTATTTACTCCTGGAAAATGTAAGATTGCAACTCTCCCAAGGAAAGACGCTAACGAAATGTTGGTCCAGGGGGAGACTGCAAAACTTATTGACTGTATGTGGAGTGCAAAAACTTACAGACCAGATGGAATTATATCTGGTACAGAAATTTTTGAATTGTTATCTAAAGAAGATAAGACAGAAACAATTCCATATCCTTTTGATTGTTTAAATACAAAAACATTAGGGATGAGAAGAGGTGAACTTATAACTGTAACCAGTGGTACTGGACAAGGTAAGTCACAGCTTTGTCGTCAAATTGCTCACCACCTTATTAAAAGTGGAGAGTGTGTTGGCTACATTGCATTAGAAGAAAGTGTAAAGAGAACTGCATTAGGAATAATGGGTATCGATTTACAAAAACCATTACACTTAAACAAGGACGGAGTAAGCAAAGATGAATTTAGAAATAGTTTTACTTCAACAGTTGGTAGTGGCTTGTTGTATCTTTTTGACCATTTTGGTAGTACCGAAAGTGATAACTTACTTTCTAAAATTAGATACCTTGCAAAAGGNTTGGGTGTTAAGTGGGTTATACTTGACCACCTGTCTATTGTTATTAGTGGTCTAGAAAGTTATGACGAAAGAAAATTAATTGATGTCACAATGACTAAGCTTAGAAGTTTAGTTGAAGCAACTGGCATTGGTTTAATTTTAGTTAGTCATNTNAGAAGACCAGAAGGTAACAAAGGTTACGAAGACGGAATACAAACATCATTAAATTCTTTACGTGGTAGTCATGCAATATCTCAATTGAGTGACAGCGTGATTGCNTTGGANAGAAATCAGAATGATGACGAGAATAAAAACTACACAACAGTACGTGTGTTGAAGAACCGACACACTGGTGACACTGGCAAATGTGGAACATTATATTTTGATAATGACACAGCTTGTCTTGTNGAAATTAAGGAGGGACATGAAAGGGATTTCTAAAGNGAAAAGAATAAAGGGTTGGAATATTACTCAAGAAGTTAAAGACGCTATAGAACTTGTGAGAAAAAATCCAACAAAAATGGCTACCATTCAAGTCCCTAACACAATGGTCTATCTCGCAGCAGAAATGTTATTGAACGAGTTATCAATGTTTGATGAAGCTGCGTGTAGAGTAACAGTTGAGAAGGCAACAGTACATTAATGAAATTACCAACGATACATAAAAAAATATTGAACGCACCTTTTGTCCATGTGTATTGGAAAGATATAAATTCTAATAGCGCATGGTTAAATTTAAAGGACGCAAAAAATAGTAAAGTAACAATTTGTATTACATCTGGTTGGCTTATCAAAGCAGACAAGGATGTACATATAATTGCAGGTGACGTTAACTTTGAAGATAACGGCACGTTAGGGGATGTAGGTAACATAACGACAATGCCTACTGTCAATGTATTAAAAATAAGGAAAATAAAAACATGAGTAAATATTGTTTTGATATAGAAACAGACAATCTATTAGAAGATTGCACCAAGATACATTGCATAGTTTTAAAAGACATAGATACTAATGAAGTCTTAACTTTATCTAATGATACAGCCATAGACAAACTCAGTAATGCAGAACTTATTATCGGACATAATATAATTAAGTTTGATATTCCTGTTCTAGAAAAAATTTATAATTTTAAAACTAAAGCAAAAGTATTTGATACTTTGGTTGCTACACGGTTGATTTGGTCTGACTTAATGGAGTCGGATATGAAGCGTGTACACTCAAAAGATTTCCCAAGAAAATTAGTCAACAAGCACAGTTTAAAAGCATGGGGTGTTAGACTAGGGAATTACAAACAAGAGTTTGAAACAGATTGGAAAGAATTTTCTAATGAAATGTTAGAGTATTGTGTACAAGACGTAGAAGTCACACACAATCTTTACCAAAAAATTTTAGAGAAAAAATATTCTGAACAATCTTTAGAATTAGAACACGCTGTAGCAACATTGATTGCAAAGCAAGAAAGATATGGAGTTTTGTTTGACAAAGAAAAAGCTACAAAACTTTATGCAAACTTGTCGGAACAAAGAGACAAGATTAAAAGAGAAATGGAAGAAACTTTTAAACCTAAAGTTATTAAAAGAGTTTCTGAAAAGACCGGTAAACCATTAAAAGATAAAGTCGTAGAGTTTAATCCTTCTAGCAGAATGCACATCGCAGAAAGATTAATTGAAAAATATAATTGGAAACCAAAAGACTTTACTCCAGATGGTAAACCAAAAGTAGATGATACTGTTCTTAATAGTTTAGATTATCCAGAAGCAAAACTGTTAGCAAAATATTTTCTTTTAGAAAAAAGAATAGGAATGTTAGCAGAAGGTAATCAAGCGTATTTAAAATTAGAACGTAACGGAAGATTACATGGTACTGTAAATACTAATAATGCTGTAACTGGCAGAGCAACAGCAATGAAACCTAATCTACAACAAGTACCCTCTGTCAGTGTACCTTATGGAAAAGAATTTAGAGAATTATTTACTGTTCCAAAAGGTAAAGTATTAATAGGAATAGATGTAAGTGGACTTGAGCTTAGATTGCTTGGTCATTACATTGCAAAATTTGATGGTGGTGCATACGCTGACATTGTAGTCAACGGTGATATACACACTACTAATCAACACAATGCAGGTTTAGAAACTAGAGACCAAAGTAAAAGATTTTTATACGCTTGGCTTTATGGCGCAGGTGTAGGAAAGATTGCAGAGGTAACTGGTAAGACNAATAAAGAAGCTGCGAAAGTTAANAAGCGTTTCTTAGATAGANTACCTGCNTTAAATAAACTTATCAAACAAGTACAACTTTCTGCTGAACGTGGTTACTTAGTAGGTCTAGACAAAAGACATATTAAAGTAAGAAATACTTTTAGTGCATTAAATACTTTGTTGCAAGGCGCAGGCGCAGCCGTTTGTAAACAATGGTTAGTTGAGTTTGACAAAGCCGTTAAAAACTTTTCTGGTGTTCAACAAGTATTGTGGGTACACGATGAAATTCAAGTTGAATGTAATAGAGAAGAAGCAACAGAGATAGGATTGTTAGCTGTCGAATGTATTGAACGAACTGGCAAACATTTCCAATTACGAGTGCCGTTAACTGGCGAATATAAAATAGGAAATAATTGGAGTGAAACACACTAATGAAAAATAGTAAGTTCGATTTAGATTTAAAATACGGACAAGACAGAGAACAAAAAGTTGCAGCTTTGTTGGACCAGGACAAATCTAAAATAGAAGTAAAAACAGAAAGAGACTGGTGGGCTAAAACAGGAAACATTGCAATAGAAGTTGAATGTTGGGGCAAACCTAGTGGTCTATCTAAAACTGAAGCAGACTATTGGGTACATATATTATCAATAGGTAAAGAAGATTATTGTAAATTAATATTTGATGTACCAAAATTAAAAAAGATAGCTGATAAGTTTAAAGATAATTACAAAATGATTGGAGACCACAATGCAAGTAAGTGCATATTGATTCCTTTAAAAGAATTATTCCAATCAAAAAATTTAACATAACCAATTCGTAGGAGGATATAATCCATGAAGAGAAGACTCTTAATAGACGGTGACATCGTTGCGTACAAAGCTTCTACTATGAGTGAACATAGTATTAAGTGGGAAGACTCAACGGTATGGACACTACACGCTGACGAAGAGCAAGGAAAGTATCTCGCACTATCCGAGATAGAAGATTTAAAAACAAATCTTAACGCTGATAGTATTACAATTGCACTGACTGATTCTAATAATTTTAGAAAAGATGTCTTACCTAGCTACAAGGATAATCGTAAAGAAAAACGTAAACCTTTAATATTAGGGGCAATTAGAAAATGGTTAATAGATGAGTATGGCGCAATCTATTATCCTAATTTAGAAGCTGATGATGTACTAGGCATACTAGCAACACAACCTCAGAAAAAAGAAGAACGTATTATTTGTTCACTTGATAAAGACCTAAAACAAATTCCAGGTAAACTTTCTCAAGATGGTAGAACAATTGTAAAACGTTCTAAAACTGAATGTGACTGGTGGCATTTAATACAAACTTTAACTGGTGATAGCGTAGACGGTTTTTCTGGCTGTCCTACTATCGGTAAAGTTACAGCACAAAAAATATTAAAAGATAAAAAGTTACCATTAAGAAAGCAATGGGAACTTGTTGTTAAAGCATATGAGAAACAAGGTTTGTTTGAACATGACGCTTTGCAACAAGCTAGAGTTGCTAGAATACTTAGACACGGTGACTACAACAAGAAAACTGGTGAGGTAAAGCAATGGCAGATATAATTAAAGAACCACCTCACTACACACAATGGAAGATAGAACCAATAACTTTCATTATGGAAAACAACATACCGTTTGGTGAAGCCAACGTCATTAAATACGTAATGCGTTGGAAACAAAAGAATGGCATTCAAGATTTAGAAAAAGCTAAACGGTATATCGACATGATTATAGAAAAAGAAACGAAAGACAATCAACAATTAAATTTAAATTTAGAAGGGAAATAAATATGGACTATAGTAAGGACGCATTGCTGACAGACGCAGGCTTGAGAATTTTAAAAGATAGGTATTTGACTGAAGACGAGAACAGTCCTCAAGACGCTTTCTATAGAGTATCAAAAACATTTTCGGATGATACTGCTATGGCTGACAGAATATATTCTTATGCTTCTAATCTATGGTTTATGTTTTCTACTCCCATTTTAACTAATGGTGGTACTAAAAGAGGAATGCCTATTTCGTGCTTTTTAAATTACGTACCAGATAGTCGAATAGGATTAACAGAACACTACACAGAGAATGCTTGGTTAGCTACAGTGGGTGGTGGTATTGGTGGACATTGGGGACACATAAGAAGTGACGGAACTGAAACTTCTGGTGGCTCTATATCTACTGGCTCAATACCATTCATGCACGTAGTTGACTCAGAAATGTTAGCGTTCTCACAAGGAAAAACTAGAAGAGGAAGCTATGCTGCATATCAAGATATATCTCATCCAGAAATTGAAGAGTTTATTGAAATGCGTAAACCAAGTGGGGGTGACGTTCATCGTAAATGTCTTAACCTTCATCATGGTATTAACGTTAGTGATAAGTTTATGTCTATTATTGACAATTGCACTACTAATCCTGGTTCCGATGATACTTGGGAACTTATTGACCCACACACAAAACGAGTTGTTAGAAAAGTCTCTGCTAAAAAATTATGGCAAAAAATTCTTGAGACTAGAGTGGCAACTGGTGAACCTTATCTCTGCTTCATTGACACAGTGCAAAAGTCTTTGCCGGAGTCTCAGAAGAAAATTGGATTAAAAGTACATCACTCAAATTTATGTAGTGAAATAACATTACCAACAAATGAAGAACGAACAGCCGTGTGTTGTTTGTCTTCTCTTAATTTAGAAAAATATGATGAATGGAAAAATGACTTACACTTCATACCTGACGTGGTTCGTTTCCTCGATAATGTATTGGAGTATTTTATTAATAATGCTAGTGATTTTCTTAGCCGTGCTAAGTATTCAGCTATGCGTGAGCGTAGNATTGGATTGGGGACAATGGGTTTCCACTCGTATTTACAAAGTAAAAAAATACCTTTCGCAAGTGTTTTAGCTAAGTCGCAAAACAATACTATTTTTGCACACATAAAAAAACAAGCCGAAGAAACATCAAGACAACTTGCTGAAGAACGAGGTGAAGCACCAGACATGGTTGGAACTGGAATGCGTAATGCACACTTACTAGCTATCGCACCTAACGCAACAAGTAGTATTATTTGTGGTAGCACAAGCCCATCAATCGAGCCAGTAAGAGCAAACGTTTACAGTCAAAAAACTATGAGTGGTACTTTTTTAATGAAGAATAAATATTTACAACAATTATTAAAAGAGAAAAACATAGACAACGAAACTACATGGAAAAGTATATTAGCAAAACGTGGTTCAGTTAGACATTTAAAAGAATTATCTGATTGGGAAAAAGATGTGTTTGCTACAGCTATTGAAATAGACCAACGTTGGATAATTGAACTAGCTGCTGACAGACAGAAACATATTTGTCAGTCGCAAAGTGTAAACATATTTGTACCTGCAGATGTTAACATTAAAGATTTACATTTGTTACATTTGTCTGCATGGAAAAAAGGATTAAAGACTCTTTACTATTGTCGTTCAGAAGCAATTAAGAGAGCAGAAATTATATCAACTAAAATTGAAAGGGTAGTGAGACCAGACGCAGAGGGTGAAGAGTGTCTAGCTTGTCACGCATAATGTATGGCAAAAAAGAAAAACAATTTATTAAACGCAGTCGAACACGAAACAAGGGCTAAGTTTAAAAAAACGAGTATTGGTAGAAGACCTAGTACCAGTATGATGAATAAAAAGAAAAGGCAAGGAAGGAATAAAAAACAAATGAGATATGCAGGAGGTGGAAAATGACAGACAGTAGTATATTTGATGACATAGATAAACCAAAAAAGAAAAAGTGTTGTAGCTGTCATAAGAAAAATAAACAGACAGTATTGTGGACAGTGTATCACACAGTCTTAGCTGTAGAATTAGCAATCATAATTTTAATAGAAGGGATAGAACTATTTACATGAGTTTATTAAAAGCAAGAGAATATTACAAACCGTTTCAATATCCGTGGGCTTTCGAAGCTTACGACCAACAACAAAAAATGCACTGGTTACCTAGTGAAGTACCATTAGCAGAAGATGTAAGAGATTGGAATGAACGACTAAACGAAAAGGAAAAGAATCTTATAACACAAATATTAAAATTCTTTACGCAAGGTGATGTCGACATTGCTCAAGCGTACCTTGATAATTATATTCCCAAATTTAAACCACCAGAAATTAGAATGATGTTGTCTGCAATTGCAACAAGTGAAGCTAATCACGCACACAGTTATTCATTATTAAATGATACAATTGGATTACCAGATAGTGAATACAAAGCGTTTCAAGAATACAAAGCTATGTCAGATAAACACGATTATCTTTTTAGAAATAAAGGTGATGGTGTTGAAGGTATGGCTAGAGAACTTGCAACGTTCTCAGCATTTGGTGAAGGATTGCAGCTCTTTGCTTCTTTTGTAATGTTATTAAATTTTCAAAGATTTGGTAAGATGAAAGGAATGTGCCAGATAGTTACCTGGTCCATAAGAGATGAAAGTCATCACGTTGATAACATGATAAAATTATTTCATGCGTTAATAGATGAGAACAAACATATTTGGAACGATGACTTTAAGAAAACTTTGTACGATGTTGCTAGAGACATGGTATCATTAGAAGATAAATTTATTGATTTAGCATTCGAACAAGGTGGAGTAGAGGGTATAGAGCCAGACCAAATAAAACAATACATACGTCATATAGCTGACAGAAGACTATTACAATTAGGATTAAAACCTAATTTTGCTGTCAAAGACAATCCATTACCGTGGCTTGATTGGGTTTTAAATGGCGTAGAACATACAAATTTCTTTGAAAATCGTGCTACTGAATATGCAAAAGGAAGCATGACAGGAGATTTGTGGGGTTAAATAGTACCCATATTAGAAGGAAAACAATATGAATCCATTAGACGACATTCAATTACCTTACACAGTGGAAGAACTTGTTAAGACTTTAGACAAAGTTTTTCCAGAAAAAAGTGCTGACTTAAAAGACAGTGAAAGAACTGTTTGGTTTAAGGCAGGACAACGAAGTGTAGTCAATTGGTTAATTGAATTAAAAAATAGAAGTGAAAATAATTTATTAGGAGAAAAGTAATATGTGTATATCATCGACAAAACAAGCACCTGTCATTACACGACCTGACCCTAATATTAAATATGTCGATGGAAACATTATGAATCCAAAAGACAAGCCACCAGAGATAGATAAAACTCCGGTGAAGAAACCAGAAAAGAAAAGTAGTGTATCGCAATCTTCAGACGTTACGACAAGTCAAACATCTGATTTAACGATACCTCAATATTAAAAAGGAGAAATAATTATGTGTATGGGTGGAAACAGAAACCCTCCTCAACAGGAGACAATTACACCAGTAAGACAAGCAGTTTCATCTGGTGATGAATTAGCACCTACTATCGAACTAGCTTCTGAAGACGCTATGGAAATAGCAAAAAAGAAGAAGTCTAAAAAAGGTACAGTAGCAATGCAAACTGATTTGAATATTCCTGGCAGCACTAATACGCCAATAGTATAGGACGTTAATGATGACAGAAAATTTAAATAATTCAGCAGAAAGCCGATACAATTCTCTGTCAGAAAAAAGAGAACACTTTTTAGAAAGAAGTCGTGAGTGTTCTGAATTGACGATACCGACTTTAATTCCAGAAAATTCATTTACTCCTACACAGGATTTTTATAGCCCCTTCCAATCAGTTGGAAGTAGAGGTGTTAACAACTTAGCTAGTAAACTCTTACTATTATTACTTCCCCCAAACCAACCATTTTTTAGATTAGCGATACAAGGCAAAGCTAAAGAACAAGTACAAGAACAACCACAACTTAAAACTGCTATTGAAAAATCATTAGCGCAGATTGAACGTGAAGTTATGGGTAAGATTGAGTCACTTGCAATTAGAGTACCAATCTTTGAAGCTATCAAACATTTAATTGTTGGTGGCAATGTTTTATGTCATTTACCTAAAAAAGGTACAATGAGAATTTTTCCGTTAAATCAATATGTATGTAAAAGAGACGGTGACGGAAACTTATTAGAAATAGTTGTAAAAGAAAGTGTTTCTATTTTAGGATTAGAACCAGAAGTTAGAGATTTAGTATTACAACAATATAATAAAGAAGACGCTAAGTCAGAAACTTCATGTGATTTATATACACACATTTACAAACTACCGAACAAAAAGTTTTATGTTTGCCAAGAAGTAAAAGGAATTAAAATACCTTCTTCAGTTGGTGAACACAATGAAGACCAATTACCATGGCTATGTTTAAGAATGGTACGTGTAGATTCTGAAGACTACGGCAGAAGTTACGTAGAGGAATTTATCGGTGATTTGAAAAGCCTTGAAGGATTATCGCAATCACTTGTCGAAAGTGCTGCGGCTTCTTCTAAAATGGTATTCATGGTAAAACCAAATTCAACAACAAAGAAAAGAGATTTAGCAGTAGCACGTAACGGTGACATTATATCTGGAAATCAAGATGATGTTAGCGTGTTACAAGCACAGAAATTTTACGATTTACAAACAGTAGAGAAAGCAATTGGTAGACTAGAAGAAAGACTAGCATACGCATTCTTACTTAATACAGCAATTCAACGTCAAGCAGAGAGAGTTACTGCTCAAGAAATTAGATACATGGCTAATGAACTTGAAACAGCAATGGGTGGTATTTATTCTTTATTATCACAAGAATTACAATTACCTCTAGTCTCTTTGTTAATGACAAGAATGGGAAGTAAAAACGAAATACCAAAACTTCCAAAAGGTTCTGTAAGACCTACAATCATAACTGGTGTCGAAGCATTAGGACGTGGTAATGACTTACAGAAACTTAGAGAGTTTGTAGCTGAGATAGGACAGTTAGCACAAATGAACCCACAAGCAGTACAGATGTTAAACATTGGAGATTTAATTGAAAGACTTGCTACTGGTCATGGAATTGAAACTGAAAACTTAATCAAGTCTCCAGAACAACTACAAGCAGAACAAGAACAACAAATGCAAATGCAACAACAACAACAAATGGTTGAGACAGCACAAGCTGTTGCACCAAAAGTTGCAGACAATGTTACAAAACCAAGAGGATAAATAAATGGTAGAACAAGTAGAAATAAAACCTACAGAAGAAACATCGGATAAACCAATAGAAGAGTCTAAAGCAAAATCGGATAGACCAGAATGGTTACCTGAGAAATTTAAATCTCCAGAAGATATGGCAAAAGCATATGGAGAATTAGAAAACAAATTAGGACAGCCTGAGACAAAAGAAGTTAAAGAGTCTGAGCCTAAAAAAGAAACTAAAGAATCTGACTTATCAATTGATAAAGCAGAAGAAGCTGTTGAAAGTGCAGGATTAAACATGGACACTTTACAACAAGAATATAATGAAAACGGACAACTAGATGAAAAGTCATACACAGCTTTAGAAAAAGCAGGTATACCTAAAGACTACGTTGACGCTTTTATTAAAGGACAAGAAGCAATTGCAACACAAACAGCAAACACTTTAAAACAAGAAGTGGGTGGTGCAGAAGCTTATAAGTCTATGATGTCATGGGCTTCAGATAATTTAAGTGAAGCAGAAATAAACGCTTACAATACTACAGTTAATGGTAAAGACCTTGAAGCAACTAAATTAGCAATCGCAGGATTGAATGCTAGATTTAAAAATGCTGAAGGTGTTGAGCCTAACTTAGCAAAAGGTGACAGACCTAGTACAAGTAATGCAAGTGGTTATCGTTCATGGGCTGAAGTAACGGCAGCAATGTCAGACCCAAGATATGCTAAAGACGAAGCTTATCAAGCAGACGTACAAGCTAAAATAAAGAACAGTAGGCTGTAATGTTATTAGCTTTAAAAAAATTATATGAAGCTCGTATAGCTGAACATTCATCTATTCTTGATATTTATTTGCAAAAGCCAGTAGGGATTGGTGAGCATGATGATTTATTAAAAGTAGTAGATGAAAGATTTCAAAAACTAACTTGTGCAAAACATAACTTAGAAGAATTGGAGAAAATATTAAATGGCAAAGTACAAACCGAAACCGAAACCAAAGCCGAAACCAAAACCAAAACCAAGTAAGAAGGGATATTAACAATGGCAAAAACTGGACTATACGCAAACATACATAAAAAACGTGCTAGAATTAAAGCAGGAAGTGGTGAAAAAATGAGAAAGCCTGGAAGTAAAGGCGCACCTACTGCAGCAAATTTTAGACGAGCTGCGAAAACAGCTAAATCATAGTTGTGTTACCTTTCTAGGTAGCAACTTGCTAACACAAAGTTGATAGTACATTAACTTGACCGTTCCGAGGAACGACAATCTTGCGAAGGAAAAAAACTTAGTGAAGGCTTTTTATAAACAAACAGTCATAAGGAGAAAATAACATGGCAAACGCAAGTCCTTCCGATATAGGAAGAATAAATAGTGCCGGCTCTGAAGACGCTCTGTTTCTGAAAGTTTTTGCAGGAGAGGTTTTAACTTCTTTTGAAAGAGCGAGTAAGACTGAAGGAAGAGATATGGTAAGAAGTATCGCTTCCGGAAAAAGCGCAACCTTCCCAGTAATGGGTAGAGTTGGGGCAGAGTATCATACGCCTGGCGCTGAGATAACTGGTTCAGATATTAACCATAACGAAAAAGTAATCACTATTAACGATTTACTTATTTCTCATGTGTTTTTATCGAACATAGAAGAAGCTAAGAATCACTGGTCAGTTAGAAGTGCATACAGCACTGAGATTGGTAGAGCATTAGCTTTCCAAAAAGATAAACACATCTTACAAACAATTGGACAAGCAGCTAAAACTACAACTGCGAATGTTGGTGACACTTCGTACCCTGCAGGTACAGTTCTAACTAACACAAACATTGCTAGTGCAACTGCGGCAACTTCTGCTAATGGAATGATTGATTCATTATTTGACGCAGCTAAAACTTTAGACGAGAACTATGTTCCGGCTGAAGGAAGAGTAGCATTTCTAAAACCAGAAATGTACTACAAATTAGCTAACGCAACTAATGCTATCAACGTTGACTTTAGTGGTAGAGGTTCAATTGCAGAAGGAACAGTACAAAAGATTGCAGGAATTACTTTAATCCCTGTACCTCACTTTGTAGCATCGAATGTTAACTCTGGTGTAGACCAAGGTTCAGCAACTCAGGGTGGTTCAAACCCTCAAGCTGTTGACTTATCAAACTTTGAAGCTTTGGTATCTCACCCTAGTGCAATCGGAACTGTTAAGTTAATGGACTTGTCAACTGAGATGGAATACGACATCAGAAGACAAGGTACGCTAATGGTTGCTAAATACGCTATGGGTCATGGTGTATTAAGACCAGAAGCAGCAGTAGGAATTAAAGACGCTTAATCTTTAAGTATCTTTATACTTATAAGGAGTGGGGGAAGAGGGAGACTTAATCCCCCACTTTAATTACACAAAGGAAAATCAATGACAACACAGATAACACCGACAACAGAATTACAGGCGATAAACACTATGCTTAGTTTTATCGGTGAAGCCCCAGTGTCAGCCATTACTGGTAACATTGGAACAGACGTTGCTGTAGCTAAAAATATTTTAGATGAAACGTCTATGAGTGTTCAGTCACAAGGATGGTTTTTTAACAGAGAATTTGAAGTAACACAAAATAGGGACTCTAATAATAAAGTACCTTTAGACGCAAACTGTGTACAAGCAGAAGCTTCACAGCCTTATCAATATTTATATCAATACACAATTCGTAATGGGTTTTTATATGACTTAAAAAATCATACAGATGTTTTTAGTTCAGACCCTATGATTGACAAAGTTTTAGTTCAACAATTTGAACATCTTCCAGAATATGCAAGACGTTATATCGTAGTTAAAGCAGCTAGAAGATTTGCAGCTCGTTACATTGGTGCAAATGAATTAGTTAAACTTGCAGGATTAGACGAAAACGAAGCTCATGTAGCTTTTGAACAAGCAGACTCAAGAGCAATGGACGCAAACATACTGAAAGATGAATACAATATGAATTATATAGTAAGACGTGGCAACAAACGTTCATCAAGGAGTTAGACAATGGCAGTAATATCTCAGTCAATACCTAACTTGATAAATGGAGTGAGCCAACAAAACCCAGTACAAAGAAATGTATCTCAAGCTGAGAACCAAATTAACTTTCAATCAAATATTATTGACGGTTTATCAAAGAGAGCAGGCACACACTTTGTCGCTAACTTAATATCCAACCAAGCAATTCCCAACAATTGTGCTGTACATTGGATTAACAGAGACGCTGATAATCAATACGTTGCTTTGTTTTATAACCAAGGTGTTAAAGTATTTGATTTAGATGGTGTAGAAAAAACTGTTAGTTTTCCAAACGGTACAACTTATCTACAATCAACAAACCCTTTAGAAGATTTTAAATTTACAAACATTGCAGACTATACTTTTGTNTCTAACNNNCAAANAACTNTNGCAGAANANNCAACTACAACAGCAGCAAAAGTACAAGAAGCNTTAGTNTATGTTAAAAGTTCACAATACGGTAGACAGTATAGTGTAACANTAAATCATTCTACGTGGTCATATCCAATAGAAGTTTTATTTCAAATGCCTACTGGTAATGACGCTTCAACAGACGGTAAATTTAGAGATACTGAAAAGATTGCTCATATATTATTATATGGAACAGCGTCTTCNCANTGGTCTAGTAGTGCAGANGGAATAGGATTTAAAACTNTNAGANCNGACACTGGCGCAACGTTAAGTACGTCTCAAGGATTAGCAAACTATTCTGGAATTACAGGAACGTTTTCTAGNACACAATATGGTAACACTATTTATTTATCNTGTTCTAGTGGNACNTTTGGAATTGAAACTACAGACGGTTTTGGTAACCAAGCTATGTATGCAGTAAAAGACTCTATACAAGATTTTACAGATTTACCTTATTACGCAAAACCAGGAATGATTATTCAAATTACTGGTGAAGAAGGTGATACACTTTCAGATTATTATGTTAACTTTGTAGCTAACGGTGTGTGGAAAGAAACTGTAGGACCAGGAGTTAAACTTGGTTTAGACAATAGTACAATGCCCCATGCGTTAATTAATAATAACAATGGTACATTTACTTTTGCACAACAAACATACACTGACAGAGTTGCAGGTGATGAAACAACAAACCCTGCACCAAGTTTTGTAGGACAAACAGTAAACAATTTAACTTTCTTTCAAAATAGATTTGGAATTATTTCTGGACAAAATTTAATTATGTCAGAGAACGGTGAGTATTATAATTTCTATGCTACAACTGGTACAGATGTTTTAGATACAGACCCAATTGATATTGCAGCTAGTGGTACTACTGTAAACAAACTTTATAACTCTATAGATTTTAACGAACAACTTTTATTATTTTCAGCAGAGTCACAATATATATTAGAGTCGTCTGGTGATAGTATTACACCAACAACAGCCGTACTTTCTAAAACAAGTACGTTTGCACACGACACTAAAGTAGAACCTAAAGCGGCAGGTAAATTTGTTTACTTTGCACAAAGAAGAAATGACAAAACTGCAATTACAGAATATTTTGCTGACGATGATACGTTAACAAATGACGGTTTAGATATTACAATTGGTGTTAATACTTTAATACCTAGCAACGCATATAAAATTGTATCTAACAATATTGAAGACACAATGGTTATATTATGTCACGATACGTTAGACACTACAAACACAGCACCTTACACANCAAGTGCCAATGTTACAGGTACAAATGCTAGTAAGATGTTTGTTTATAAATATTTTTGGGATGCAGATAAAAAAGTACAATCTGCCTGGTCCACATTTACATTTAATAATATGCAAATTGTTTCAGCAGAAGCTTATGACAGTTATTTGTATGTTGTTGCAAATGAAAAAACAAATTTAAAATTATTAAAAATAGATTTAAGAAATCCTAATTTTGGTAATTTANCATTTCCTGTTAATGTTGATATGCAAACTACAACACTAACTGGAACATACGACANTAACACTGACAAAACTACATTTACAATTCCGTATGAACATAATCAAACTTTAGTAGCTATTGACGCAACTAATGGTTCAGATTTAACAATTGATAGTCAAACTGGTACAACAGTAGTAGTACAAGGTAATCATACGTCATGTATTTTTGGAAGTACATACGAGTCGTTATACGAATTTTCTAAACCGTATGTAAGAGAAAATAGTGCAACTGGACAAGTAGCTATTACTTCTGGTCGTTTTCAAGTTAGAACTATGAGAGTAGACTTTCAAGATAGTGGTTTCTTTACAGCAACAGTTTTACCAGATGGCAGAAGTTTATCGACTTATGAAATGTCTGGTAATGTAATTAACTCAGCAAACTCTGTTATTGGACAACCTAACATTGCTAGTGGAACATTTAATATTCCAATACAATGTAAAAATACAGATTTTGTTTGTAAGTTAGTATCTAGTTCACACTTACCTTGTCACTTTATATCGGCAGAAATAGAAGGATTTTATCATAGAAGAAATAGAAGGATGTAATATGCAAAAATGTGTAAGGAAAGCAGTTTTAAAAGACTGTTTAGACTTAGCACCTAAAATGCGTTTAGCAGATAGACGTGAAATAAGAGCGTCTGATAACGTAAGTCCTCTTCAAGCATTAGTTCTTCCCTTCACTTATGAAGGCGCAAGAAACTACACAATTTTAGGGACAGAAGAAGAAGGTGTTATTGGTATGTTTGGAACAACCCCATGTGATTTTAAAAAAGATTATGGAGTAGCATGGATGTTATCAAGTGACCAACTAAGAAATCATGTAAGACAATTCTTAAAAGAATGTCCTTACTGGGTAAACGAAATGGGTAAAGGTTATAAGTATCTTTATAATTTCGTAGATGAACGTAATTGGGAAACTTTAAAATGGTTACAGTTTTTAGGATTTGAACCAAAGAAAAAGTTACCCTACGGACATGAACAATTAAATTTTATATTAGTAATGAAGGAGTTAAAATAATGTGTACAGCAGAAGCAGGCTTTGCGTTAAAAGTTGTAAGTGCAGTTGCAGACCATAACGCTAAAAAAGAACAAGCCTATAGAACTTCTGTTTCAAATTTTCATGCTAAGAACGCCGCGAGTGCGGCTTTGTTCGATGACTACGGACAAATAGACCAAAGTAAAATAAACGCAGCTAAAGAAAAGGCGGCAGAGAAATTTGCAATTAAAAGAGAAAAGATTGCACAAATGTCTGAACAGTTAGCACTTAATGTTGGTAACGCTACAGCAATATATAAAGATGTAGGCACAGACACAGATAAAGATTTCATGGATGTTAACATGGCGTTTACTAAAGATATGTTGTCATTTAACAGACAAGAAAACGAAGCTTATGCTTCTTATGCAAATACAATTAACAATCTTCCAGTTCCAGTAGAACCTAGCGACATGGCATTAGCAATTAATGTGGCAAGTGCCGGTACAGACTACGCAGGAAATGAAGATAGAAAGTTTTTTAAAGGATAAAGCATGGCATATAAATCACAATACGTACCAATTCGTTATCAATCAACTTCTACAGGTAGACCTAGAGAAGCTAAAGATAGTGAGTTAAATCAAATTTCTAATGCGCTAAAAAACTTTAATAAATCTTTTTCTGTATTTACTGAAAATTATAAAACTGAACAACAAAACGAAGCACAAGATGTTTTCGATAATTTAAAAGCACAAGGTATTACTGACCCAGATGAAATCAAAAAGTTAATTGATAACAATGACCCTAGAGTAGCTAATTTAAAAGGATATTATGCTAAAGCAGTAATAGATTCTAATTTTGGTTTAGCACACGCTATTGAAGATTTTAATAGCATTGAAACAAAAGTAGCAAACATAACTGCAGGTGATGAAACTGGTGAAGCTATGGCTAATCTAGATGTAGATAGTTTGTTTCAATCAGTTAATGACAATGGTGAGCCTACAGGAAATCCTTTAAGAAATTTAGACACACAAACTAAATCTTACACTAGAGCATACACTGACTCTATGAACCAAATGAGATTAAAGTTAGATGAAAAAGTTTCTGTAGCAAAAGGTTTGTTAATGAACAAACAAACAAACGATGCTGCGTTCTTAATGATAGGTAAAGCATGGGAACAAAACAAAGGTGACGGTTTAAAAGATTTAAGATTTGATAAAGTAGTTAACGAAAAGTTTGTAAATAAAAATGATTATGACAAAAATGTACTTAATTATTTAGAACAAAGAGCAACATTAATTGCTAATGGTATTGTAGGTGACCCCTCAGAATTTAAACAAATTATAGATTATTTAAAAGGTAAAAGAGGAAAAGACGGTAAAATACCTTCTTTCTTAGAAACACCAGACCACCAAGAACAAGCAACTAAAATTATAACAGCTATTACTAGCGCAGTTAATTCTGGTACTAAAAAATTAAATATAGAAAAAATGTTTTTTGATGGTGAAGGACATAAAGAAGTTTGGAATGGTGAAAAGATTTCTTTAGCAGATAAAAAAGTAGCACAAGCTAGTATTTATGAAAAAATTGTTACTCTAGTAGATGAAGAAGCAAAGATATGGGAAAGCAATCCTGCTAACAGAGGACAAAAGTTTCCAAAAGAAGATAAAGTAAATGCTTACATAGCTTCTATTATGTCTAAAAATGCAATTGTATTTTATCCATGGAAAGAAGAATTAGAATTAGGTTTAGGAATTATTAATTCTACTAACGTGTTTCAAGTAGACCAAGTTCCACAATTTATAAAAGGTTACGAAAGATTTAAAATTTTAAAAAGACTAGGACAAGACAACAATCCTGTAGCTGACTATTTAACTGGTAAAGAAGAAATTTTCTACGAAGGTGTTTTATCATTAGAAAAGAATGGTATGGAATTACAAGACGCTGTGGCAACTATGTGGAAAGTACAAAATATGCCAGGCATAGAAAAACGATTTGAAAANNTAGATGATGAAATACAAAGNNCTATAGAAGAANNATTTTAAATTTTGGTTTAAAGATGACGCNGATNNTACAGCACAAGTACAAGAAGCTATAAGAATTTCTAAAATATTAGTAGCTACTGGAACTAACGAAACACTTGCAGTAGAAAAAGCAATCGACATGATTAAAAAATCATACATTGCTGTAGACGGTATTTTATGGAACAAAAGAAAAATGCCTGGACTTGATGGTGACGCAACGTTCCACGCTGAGTTAACTAAAAAATCTGTATTTCTTGCAACTGAAGTAGCAAACAAATCAAACAGTTTCTATGAACCAGAAGATTTAGTATTAGCGCCTTGGTTTGGAAATATGTTTGTAGTTATGGACAGAAGCACAATGGCACCGGTAAGTATAGACGGTAAAGCATACGCATTTAGTTATACCGAAATATTTAATAACAATTCTGAATTTAATAAGAAATTCTTAGACGAGTCTGAGTGGAATAAAATTCTTAAAGAAAGAAACGAAAAGTTATTAAAACTTTATACTGGTGATGATGTACCTACGTTTGACTCAGTAGATGACATGAATTTGTATAACGAAATGAAAGACGGACTAAAAATAGTAAAGGACTAAAATGAGCAACATAGATTTTGATTTTATATTAAAACAAGAAGGCTTTGAAACAAAAGGCTACGTACCAGACGCAGAAAATTCTAAATCTGGTGTGACAATCGCTAGTGGTTTTGATTTAGGTGCTAGAAAATTATCTGATTTAAAAGGATTACCACAAGATATTATTGATTTACTTTCACCTTTCTTAGGTTTTCAAGGCGCAGAAGCTTCTGAAATTGCACCTAATTTAGAAGTTAGTGAAGACCAAGCAAAAATAATAAACGAGTTTGCTAAAAGCGAAGCAATTACAAATCTTAAAACTAAATGGGAAAATGCTACTGGTACATCATTTGATACTTTATCAAAAGAACAAGCAACAGTTTTAGCTTCTGTAGCTTTTCAATATGGTGATTTAGAAACTAGAACACCTAACTTTTGGAAACAAGCTACAAGTGGTGATTGGGAAGGTGCTTATAATAATTTATTAAATTTTGGTGATAGATATACTACTAGAAGAAAAAATGAAGCTAATTATTTATTTCCATCGCTAAAAAAAACTGACTTAATTGACAATCAGTTAAAAGCAGANGCTTTNCGTATGGANGGCACANTTCCAGAAATTATGCTTAATCCATATATAGACGATGAAGCTAAAACAGAAATTTTAAAAACAGAAACAGAAAATACTTTAGGTTCTGGTATTGTTGAATCTTCAGAAAATTTTATTAATAATTTAGTAAATGATTTACAGCAAATTAATCAAGACTATAAAGAAACTGGTCAAACAGAATTAGAAAAAATACAAGAAGACTACGCTGAAAAAGTAGAAGAAAAACAAATAAACGAAGCTGCATTTCAAAAAGGTAAAGATGAATTTGTATATGCTAACAAAGATAAAATTATTGAAGGCTTACAAAAACAAAATGAAGAATTAGAAAATACAGATTTTTTAGAAGGACATAAAAATCCATCATTCTTAGACCCAATGTTAGACGTTCCTACTATAAGTGAAAAGGAACAGTTTCAAATTGATAAAGTAAATGCAGAAGCTAAAGAAAAGTTTGCAAAAGAAACTTCATACTTAGATATTGGTAAAGCAGTAATTGACCAAGAGTGGATAACATCATGGATATTAAAAGCGTCTGGTAGAGAAGACTTAGACCCTAACTATGAGTTTGGTATTAATGATTTTGTATTAAGTAAAGAACAACAAGATGAATTAAAAAAAGATGTAAACCCAGATTATTGGGATGCTTTTGATGAAGCTAAATCATTTGCAGAATTAAAACAAATAAAAGAAAAAATTTTAGACGTACAAGAAAAAGAAAAAATAATTATGTCTAAAGGTATTGCTACTGGATTGACAGCAAGATTTCTCGCAGCAGTCCTGGACCCAACAGCCATAGCGGCGGCGATTGCTACAGATGGTTTAATGGCACCGGCAATTGTAATGAACAAAGCTAATCGTATACAAAGAATTATACGAGGTGGTTTAGCGGCAGGAACAACTAACTTAGCTATTGAAGGTGCGTTGGTATCACAAAATCCTACACTAGGCACAAAAGAATTATTAATAGCAAGTGCGGCAGGATTTGTTTTAGGTGGAACTATAAGAGGAATTAAAAGTAGAAAAATTGATGAGAATGAAGCTGCACTAAACAAAGCTGTAGATGATTATGCAAAAGTAAAAGAAAAAGAAATACTTGATGAAGCAGAATTAAAGCCAACTACAAAAGGTAACAAAAAATATGATGTGGCTAACAAAACAGAACAAGACGATTACGACAAAGTAGCTGACGAATATAATAAAGACTTAGCTGACAGAACAACAATAAGAACAGACGGTAACACAGAAATCAGAATGCCTGATGGTGAAGATGAATACATCGTAACTAAAGACGGTAAAATTTATAAATGTGATTAAGGATATTAAATGGCAGAATGTAAAATAAAAGAAGAAAACCTAGAGTACACTGGCAAAGACGAAAATGACGCTATGGCTGAGTTGTATACCAACTACATGGCAAGACAATTAAAAGACGTTGCTGAAAATGGTGACGTATTTATGGGTAGTGGTTTTTGGAAATGGTTTAGATTTGACCGAGCAGGTGTAACAGATATGTCTAAAAACAAATTAGTAAGAGGTATATCTAACATATTATATGAGTCTATTGGTAAGACTGGCAAAAACTGGGTTAGGTCTAGAACAATGTCACAAGTTAAACAATACGAACTTAATAGACAACGTACATTATATTATAAAAACTGGGTATCTAGTTATGACGCTTGGTTAAAAGAAAATGGTTACAAAAGAATACATTTACATGGCATTACTAAAAGAGAAGAATTTAACGAATTAGTAGCTAGAGCCATAAGAGGGGAAGCTATTGAAAGTCCTTCAGTAAACAAAATGGCTAATGCACAAAGAGAAAGATATTCTGAGCTGCTACAAAAAGCAAAAGACGCAGGTGTTAGAGGTGCAGACAAAGTAGAAGAAAACTTTAATTATTTAACTAGAATTTATTCTAACGCTAAACTTTCTAAACTTATTGATAAGTTTGGTTCAAAAAAAGTAGAAAGATTTTTAGCTAGTGCAATGCGTGGTGGTCTTAATGAAAAAGCAAATTTAAGATTAGCTAAATATTTAATGAGAGTTATTCAAAGACAAAAGAGTGAATACCAAATGAATATTGGTGGCATACTAAATGCAAAAGCAGAAGACTTAACTAGAATGCTACGTGAACAAACTGATTTAAGTTCAGATGAAATATTAGAAATTACTAACGCTGTGTTTCCTAGTAAAGGTGGCACATCAAATGTATTTAAAAGTAGAAGAGTTAAACTTGATGAAACATATTCTGATGGTGAAATGTCAATATCAGATTTTTTAGAAAATGACTCAGAAATATTATTCTTAAATTATGCAAATAATCTTACTGGACAAATAGCATTAGCTGAAAGAGGTTTTAAATCTGGTTCAGATTGGACAGCTATGATGAGACAGATAGAAAAAGAATATGAAAATTTAGGTGTGGCTAAAGAAGACAAAGTAAGAATAAATGAAATGAAAGCTTTGCAAAGTGGTTATGACCATTTAGTTGGTAAACCGTTAGAAGACATATCTACTACATATTCTACATTTGGAAGAATAATGAGAAAATATAATTTTGCTAGAATTATGAACCAAGTAGGTTTTGCTCAGTTAGCGGAGATAGGTGTATTAATTGCAAACGTAGGTTTACGTCAAACAATTAAACATTTACCAGAAATGAGAAAACTTATTAAGAGATTAAAAAATGGTGAAATTGATGATGAGTTTATGAGAGAAGCTGAAGAAATCTTTGGTGGTTTTGGAAGTGAAAGACTTATTAATCAAGTAGCTAATCAATCTGATGAATTTGGTGCAAGACTATCCTCATCAAAAGTTATTAAATTAGAAAGAGGGCTTGACCATTTAAACAGAGTTACAGCAGATATATCTGGGATGGCTTTAGTTAACACAGCAATGAAAAGAATTGCATTAAAAGGTATGGTACAAAAATGGGTTGATGAAGCTTTTGGTGGTAGTGCAGCTATGTCTAAAAAACGTGCTAGAGATTTAGGTATTTCTGACGCTATGTATAAAAGAATTATAGACCAAATTAAAAAACACGCTGTCACAGAAGAAGGCGCATTAACAAAAAGAAAAATTAAAAGAATTAATATTGATAACTGGGTGGACCAGGAAGCTGCGTCTACATATGCTCATGCAATAAATAGATGGGGCAGAAGAACTATTCAAGAAAACGATATTGGTGAACAAATGTTTCTTGGTGGTTTAACTGATACTACAACTGGAAAAATATTATTTCAGTTTAGAGGATTTATGATGACAGCTTACGGTAAGCATTTGTTACATGGATTAAAAATGAATGATGTACAAGCTTACAAAGGTTTTATGATGTCAACTATGTTTGCAGGAATGGCGTATGTTGCACAGATACAAGCTCAAGCAGCTCTAATGACTGGAAGAGAAAGAAAGAAATTTTTAGAAAAACGTTTAGGTAAAACAGACGAAGAGATAATTAAAAATATTGCTAAAGCAGGATTTCAACGTTCAGCTTTTGCTTCACTAATACCGGCTACAATCGATACTGGATTAGGAATATTTGGAGTTAATCCTTTGTTTCACTATCGTTCAACTGGACTAGACTCTAACATTATAACTGGAAATCCAACTTATGATTTACTTTGGACAAAAGGATTTTCACCAACTGGAGGTATTGCTAGAACAGCAAAGGCAATGTGGGATAAAGATTATGACTTTTCACAGTCACAATACAATGACATAACTCAAATGTTTATATTACAGAATGCTTTAGGTATTCAAAACGTAATCAGAAAGTTAGGAAGTATGTACCTTCCTGAAAAACCATAACAATAAGTACCCATATTAGAAGAAGAATAGGAGTGTAAATGGCTAATTCATTTGTAAGATATACAGGTAATGGTTCAACCACACAATATGCAGTAAGTTTCTCATATCGTGACCAGGCTGACGTAACTGTAACAATTAATGGTGTAGCTACAACTGCTTTTACATGGAACTCAGCAGGGACTCAAATTACATTCTCTTCACCACCGGCTAATTTAAGTGCAATTGAAATTAGACGTAAGACAAGTCAAACTTCAAGATTAGTTGATTATGCGGCAGGTTCGGTTCTTAACTGAAAACGATTTAGATACAGACTCAAACCAAGCTTTCTTTATGGGACAAGAAGCTATTGATGACGCAGGCGATGTAATCAAACTAGACGCAGCAAACTTTCAATGGGATGTACAAAGTAAAAGACTTACAAATGTTGCAGACCCAGTAAATAATAATGACGCTGTTAACAAACAATTTATTTCAACAAATTTACCAAACATAACTACAGTAGCAGGTATCTCAAGTGATGTTACTACAGTGGCAGGCATTTCATCTAATGTTACTTCTGTAGCAGGAAATGCGACTAACATTAATACCGTAGCCACAAACATATCTAATGTAAATACGGTAGCGGCAGATATTGCTAAAGTAATTGTTGTAGCAAATGATTTAAACGAAACAGTTTCAGAAATAGAAACTGCTGCGTTAGACTTACAAGAAACAACTTCAGAAATTGACACAGTATCAAACAGTATTACAAACGTTGACGCTGTTGGAACAAACATTGCTAACGTAAATACTTTAGCACCTATATCGGCAAACATAACAACAGTTGCCGGAATATCTGCAAACGTTACTTCAGTAGCAGGTGTAAGTTCTGGTGTTACTACACTAGCACCTATATCAGTTAACATAACTACAGTAGCAGGAATTTCATCTAACGTTACGACAGTTGCAGGAATATCTTCGGATGTTACTTCAGTTGCTAACAACAATGCTAATGTAACGACAGTAGCAGGCGCAATCACTAACGTAAACAATGTTGGTGGTTCTATAACTAACGTTAATAGCGTAGCTGCAAACTTATCTGGAGTAAACTCTTTTGCAGAAAGATACAGAATTGCAAGTTCAGCACCGAGTACATCAAATGATGTCGGAGACCTCTATTTCGATACAACGGCAAATGAACTTAAAGTTTACAAAAGTTCTGGATGGGCTGCGGCAGGTTCGACAGTCAACGGAACAGCACAAAGGTATCAATACACAGCAACTAACGGTCAGACAACATTTACTGGTGCTGACTCAAATGGTGCAACTTTAGCTTATGACTCACCGTTTGTAGATATTTATTTGAACGGTGTAAAATTAGCAAACGCAGATTACACAGCAACTTCAGGTACAAGCATTGTACTTGCTAGTGGTGCTTCTACTGGAGACATTTTATCAGTAGTTGCTTACGGAACATTTCAATTAGCAAATGTATCAATCAAAGATTTAACAGATACACCTTCAGGATTTGGTACAGCAGGACAAGCTCTTGTTATGAATAGCAACGCAAACGGATTAGTATATGCAAATGCAAGTTCGCCTGAAGTTTATGGTTTTGAAAAAAATGCGTCTGGACAATTAATAGTTACAACAACTAACGAAGGTTCAGATAATATCTCTGAAACAGATTATGCCGGTTTCGAAGATGTAATGTTTGGCGCAAGTGGTATCACTTGGTCAATCTCAAATGGCAAACTAATAGCTACAATATAATAAAGGAGAAAAATATATGGCTACAATTAATCTAGGCAATATTAAGTTCAATTGGAAG
>FUFK010719991.1_pt1 | contig 32220 bp, 24 predicted proteins | sample 1021851 | NCBI WGS metagenome assembly FUFK01 (sample SAMEA51879418, study PRJEB19060) | metagenome | reverse complement strand
ATAAATATTTAGTCTTTATCCTCAACAGAGAATAGTGCTTCGCCAACAAGTCCTATTAAATCAACAGATCCTTGAGTAAACATAATCTCATCTCCAGTCTCTAGATAAATATCATTACCACCTGGTGAATATTTAGTTCAGCTGACGGTGAGGGATAGTTTACAAAATACAAAAATTGAAACTCGTAATATTAGGGTGGAAAATACCAATCCATTATTAGATGACCAATCATTAATTGTAACGCCACCAGAACTTACTGCTGAAGTGCTTGTTACCGTTGAGGTGAGTGTCAAATTATCCGACCCTGATGGAACAACTCAAGATGTTCAAGCCACAATTATTCATGATTTGCAGGTATGGGATTTTGTCTTACAAGATCTTGATGGCGACGATATTTGGGAAGGTTCAGTAGAAGTCAACCCGGAAAAACCTGGCAGACCAAGCTTGCAAATCATCGCTACAGATGGTGCAGGAGAATCAGCAACAATTAGCCAAATATCCAGAACTATTGTGGTAAATGAAGCAGAACAATCTAGTTCAAACCAATCGTTAATTGCCGCTGGAGGAGGATTAATGCTGCTTTTGATATTATCTAGTTTGATTATGGCTAGGATGCGCAAAAATAGGTTTGAGGATGAATTAATCGAGTCATGGGACACATTGAGGAAACCAAATATAGCTAAAGATTATTCAGAATTAGAAGTTGATTCATTAGACGACACAAAAGCAGTAGTCAATGATATGTGGTCTAAACTAGAGCAAGAAGAAGGCCTAAACTGATTACTGCTCGGGTAGATCTTGCTTTGTAGAGTCTGGATTGCTTTCTCTTGAGCCCCAGGGAGTTCTGGTTCTGTTAAGCCCGATTCGCTTGGCGAATAGGAATTTAAAATTCTTCCAGCCATCCGACCAAGTATGAATTTCCGCATCGCCAACCCTTGGCCGATAGGGGACAGAAATCTCTATTGCCTTCGCTTTTCCTAAGTTTTTCCTTGCAAGGATTTTGATTTCTTCCGAGAGCGGCATGCCATCATTGGTTGGACGCATATTTTTGTCTTCAAAAATTGCTTTTCTAAAGACCCACATCCCCGATTGAGAATCCTTTATCCCGTAGCCAAATAGGAGTCTAGCAGTAAATGACAGAGCCCAGTTGCCAAATCCGTGAATCCCCGACATGGAACCGTCTTCAGCCAGTGACAATCTGTCACAGGTTATAAATTGTAAATCATTATCAAGTAATTTCTTGACAAGTTTGGGAATTAACTCAGCAGGGTATGTACAATCCGCATCCATTGTGACAATAATTTCATTACTTGCAATATCAAATCCGGTACGGTATGCTCTGCCGTAACCTTTCCTATCCTCTAAGTGAACTCTAGCTCCCTTTTTTAGTGCCAGTTCTCGAGTTTTATCGGTTGAGTTACCATCGACGATTAGAATTTCTAGGTTTTTGCACCAACCTGTTGGAATCGAATCAATTGTTGGCTCAATAGCCTCTTCCTCATTTCTCGTTGGAAGGATAATGGTGACATTGACCGGAAGCTTATCCCCCATGGATAAGCGTGAAGATATTCCGCTTTGAAGCCATTGGCTGAATAATTCATTTATTTCTGCGGCCATTATTGGTCAAAATTGAAACGCAGAAGGCTCATCGCCCAAGCGATGCACATTGCTATGATTGCCGGTGAATACCCTCCTAGGTGGGGCGGAATTGGTTCTGTAGTGTTCCACCTCGCTGGGCATCTGGCATCCTTCGGCCATAAAGTAACGGTGCTTACCAGATCTCACAATGGTAAAGCACCTGCTCAGTCCGGTGTCTCTATCGTCGAGGTCCCATGGCTGAAATTACCCATGAAGTTCACTCGTTCTTACGCCAAGAACGCCCTGAAGATTATGAAAAGCTTACACCAAGAAGACCCCTTTGATGTAATTCATATACACCTCCCATTGGCATCTTTTACCGCCAAAGAGTTTCTATTTATGAGGAAACACATTGCTCCGGTTTGTTGCTCTTTACACGGTTCTTGGTTAGGTGAAAAGCAAGGTGTAATCCGTGCTGCACAGGCAGGCGAATCAGCAACATGGCGTAATCCGAATGATTTAGCCATTAGGTTAACTGGAAAATGGTATTCGCGCTATGAAAAGGCTGGTTTGCTAAATGCGTCAATAAGTGTCGCAAATTCTGAATCCACATTACAAGAGTTTGACTTGTGGTATGTACCAAACATGCAGTATAATGCGCAGGTCTTACTCTGGGGTTGCGATCACAAGGTTTTCCGTCCGGCGAATGTAGATGACGAGGAAGAACAACTTCAACACGAAATGATCCGTCACCAGTATGGCTGCGATGATGAGAAAGCGTTGAGTCATGATGTAAGTACGGAAACACCGATGTTACTGGCGGTTGGACGGCTCGTGGCAAGAAAGGGTTACATGACACTGCTAAGAGCAATGCCCGCCATTCTTGCCGAACATCCCGGTGCCAAACTGGTAATAATCGGCCGCGGGCACATGAAACAAAAATTATTGCAAGAAGCGAAAAAACTCTCAATAAGCGATTCGGTCTTCATCAAGAGTAGTATGTCATTTGATGACCTAGCTCAGCATTTTAGAAGTGCAGATTTGGTTATTTACCCCTCATACTATGAGGGTCAAGGTTTGATTCCCCTCGAAGCCATGTCAAGCGGCACCCCAGTGGTAACGGTAGACATGGCACCACTCACAGAAATGGTGGACGAATCCGTTGGTGGCCTATTTGAGATGGGTAATCCTAATGACTTGGCGATTACGGTGAATGACATACTATCCAAACCAGAGCTCAGGTTTGAACAAGCTAAAGCGGGGCGAGAATTAGTATTGTCCAAGTATACCTATGAGCACAATGCAAACGATTTCTTGGCAATTTACCATTCGATAATCAAACAATCTCAGTTGCAGTTTTAGTGGTCTAGATGAAGATGAAATGCCCCAATTGTCTTGCCAAAATTGCGTTCCCAAACGAGGCGTTGACAGTTCTTTGTCCTAGTTGCAATCAGACATTTAATCCCAAAGATTTCCCTAGCGTTAAGAACCACGGGTGGTATGTTGCCGTAGTTGGATTGTTAATCATGTTAAGTGTTTTCATAACGATGCCAATTGCCGACCTTTTCGACGCTTCGGCCTCGCTCAGAATCGGGTTACTGATTATGCAGATGGGGGGAGGTATTTTAGTTGCGCTTACGGGTTTGATGATGTCAATAAGTGCTAAAATTCAACGCAGAAGTGCATGGATTATCTTGGAATTAATTTTAGGTTCATATCTAATATTCGGCTTACTGTCGCTGACTCAAATCAATGGAATTGTTTAATCATGGTAGCCAAATAAGCACGGGCAATCAAATATTCAACCACCGGACAAAAGCGTCTAATTCATAGATGATATGTCGATGGCTTGTCATGGTCGCACGGCGATTCATGGTTGTGGCTTTGGTCGCGCTGTTGATGACATTCATTCCTCAAGTGTCAGCAGATGATAACAGACAGAGCGCTACTACCCTTACTCCTAACATTCAAATCTCTGAGAAAGTGTGTTATGAGGATGGTTGTTCACCAGTCGATCAAACCGATTGGTGGAAGGTAGATGGTTACAAAGGTGATGTGATTACCATATCATTTCAAGGTAAGCCATTGGAAGAGTGGGCGTTTCCGTGCGTAGTATGGGATGGATGGGAGGGTGATGTTTCAATCCACAGACCAGATGGTACAGAAATCCTTCCCAGTACCTACGTGACAGATGATGACCCAGATGTTTCATACACACGCAGCCTAAATTCGCAAAGCCAAATATACATCAAAATAAAAAGCCGAAACAGCAACTGTAATGACGAAATAAGATATGACTTACTTGCCACCATTGATACTGCTCAACGAGATACTGATGANGACGGATATATTGATTCAGAAGATGCCTGCGACTTTACTTTTGGGACCTCTGAATATGACCGGAAAGGCTGCATTGATGGTGATTCAGACGGTTACTCCGACCCAGAAGTGGGGTGGAGTCCGAACAATGGTGCCGACGCTTTCCCTAGCCAACCATCACAGTGGTTGGATTCAGACAATGATGGGTTCGGAGATAATTTGGACGGCTATCAAGGAGACTTCTGTCCTTATAATTCCGGACAATCATACAGCGATAGGTTTGGTTGCTTAGATTCAGACGGCGATGGTTTCTCAGATTCAGATCCAGGTGGCATATTTGGTGTTGGCGAGTGGTTTGCTCATCCAGTTGGTCTTGCAGATGCCTTCCCTTCCGACCACACTCAATGGACAGATACCGACGGTGACGGTTACGGCGATAATTGGGATGACCCGGCTTGGAACGTAACACACATCGCGTGGGGTATTGGTCAGTGGCTAGACGTTGCTAGTACACCTGACGCTTGTCCATTCATTACCGGCACTTCATTCTCTGACCGCTATGGTTGTCCTGATACAGACCGCGACAGTTTTTCTGATGGCGATGAAAATTGGACCATAGATAACGGTTCAGATGCATTCCCAACAGAACCTACTCAATGGCTTGACACCGATAGAGATGGCTGGGGCGATAACCAAACCTTTGGTGCAGCAAGGGTCGATGATTTCCCAGAAAACCCAACCCAGTGGCGTGATACTGATAGTGATGGGTGGGGCGATAACCAAACTTATGGGGCCTCTCAGATCGATGATTTCCCACTGATACCTTCCCAACATAGAGATACTGATGGTGATGGTTATGGCGATAATCAAACCGGCTTTGAAGGCGATGTGTGCGTTTATTCTTCTCCAGAAGAGGTAGAATCAGGGTGGATTTCTAGATTAGACAGACTCGGATGCAGGGACACTGACAAAGATGGTTACTCCAACCCAGCAGCGGGTTGGATTGCTCACCCGGATGGATTTGCTGATGCGTTCCCAGACGAGTCCAGTCAATGGCATGATACCGATTCTGATGGATTTGGTGACAATATTGAGTATTTTGATGGCCAAACTTGGCGTCCTTCATATCGTGGTGATAGCTGTAAAACAACCGTAGGTTACTCCACATTTGACCGATGGGGCTGTCCGGATACAGATGGTGATGGCTGGTCAGATTCGACGGCAAATTGGCTTGCCAGTCCCGGAGGTAATGGCGATGCATGGGCACTAGACCCGACCCAATGGCATGACCGCGATGGCGATGGAAGAGGCGACAATCCATTAGGCACCACAGCAGATGTTTGCGCTGATAGTGCAGGTACCTCGGTAGGTCCAGAGGAGGGCGGCGATAGATGGGGTTGCATAGATACCGATGGTGATGGCTGGTCAGATCTTGGAGACTCGTTTATTCATGAGCCAACTCAGTGGCGCGACACTGACGGTGATGGCTTTGGTGATGCAGTTGATGGCAATCAGGGAGATGCATGTCCAGAAGATAGAGGCACCTCATTAATGGATCGATTAGGATGCAGAGATACCGATGGAGATGGCTGGTCTGATCCAACAGAATCCTGGAAAGCCCATCCATTTGGCCTAGCCGATTCATTCCCCAATGAAGCACTCCAGTGGCGAGATTCTGACGGTGATGGTTTTGGTGATGTAGGCCTTGGCGCAATGAGAGATGATTGCCCCAATGAAGCAGGCGACTCTGTGAGGGACTTGCAAGGCTGTCCTGACAATAATGGCGACGGTTGGTCAAATGAATATGGTACCTTAAAATCAGCCATTGCAATAATGGGCGAAGACCCAGCGGCTTCTTGGTTAACTTACCTAATAATCGGTTTAGGGTTCATTCTTGGGGCGTCGATTGCACTGGTGGTAAAAATGGGTCGTGAGGGTGATGAGTTAGATGCGCAAGAGCGATTATTTGATGAAAAGGAGCATGTTGACTTTGATGCCAATTTAGACCAACAAGAGTCATCCGCGATGATTCCTTTAGATGAACTCCCACCGCTACCTGAAAATGAGACGACGCAAAAAATCGATAATTCCGGAGGTGAGTCAGTTGATTAAAGATAAACTGCTTTCATCATTTACTATTTGCTTGATTTTCTGTTCGATGTTAGCACTTTCGCCAATTTCCATCAATGGTGCCGCTGAAGAGGCTGAAGAAGATCCCCTCGCTGAGGCAGGTTTATCGCTCATTGCATTAAGAAACGATACCCTTGATACAAATCAGGATGGAGAAAATGATGCGATAAGAGTGGTTGTTGTGCTCAATACTGAACAAGAAAACACTAATTTGGAACTAAGATTGATTGGTGAATACAAGGATCGTGAAGTGACTGAAACCTTACAATTTACCTTTTCTGGACAGTCTAATGCAAGCCTAACTTACGATGCTTGGGCTTCTGGTGAGCATGAGTTAAGATTACAAATGGTTGACCAAAATGGCAACATAATTACAACAATTCCTCTACCGACATATGTATTGATACCAGCGTTACAAACACCGTCGATAATTCTGACATTAAACGCCCCCCAACACATCGAAACGGGCGACGAATGCACAATATCTAGAGTATTTTCTGATGAAACAGGCCCCAGATATGGCGCTACAGGGGTAAGAACCTTCTCAGGCGCGCCGTTTACCGTTCTCGACTCACAGAATTCCTTGGACTGCTCCCATTGGCCAGCTGGCGATTACCTACTCAAGGAGGCTTATCGTAACGACTTGGGACAGGCTACTGAACATTGGTTAAACCTTACAATTCATAATCGCCCCGCTCCAGACTTTAGGTTAATGGTTGCGGGCAATGGAAACACTACGGATACTGACTGCAAGGTAACGTTAAAGCAATCAGATGACGCGGTTGATTTCAGCACATTTCAAATGATTTGGCGTATTCAAGGTTCACAAATCGAAGGTAATATCGGGGAGGAATTTGATTGTTCAACACTCCCGGCAGGTGTGCACTTGATATCTTTGGAAGTAATCAACAACGAGTTGATTAGTGCCATAGAAGCAATAAATTTAGTCAGGCTTCCAGGAGCCGACTTGACAGATGAGCAAAAAGAAATTGCCCCCTCAAGGTCATATGGAGAAGACACCGAAACAGAATCAGTTGGCTGGATTTCCATCGGAGTTCTCGGTTTGGTTGTCGTCGTCTTGTCATATCTAATTCTAGTTAGGGTTAAGGATGATGTGGAAGAGTTACCAATGCGGGACTTGGGGCCAAGTCCGATGATTTTATCCGATGGTAGCCCAGATCCAGAAGGTTTACCGACGACCACTGATGATGAGGGTGTGCTATGGCGTCAGCACCCAGATGGCGATCACGATTGGTGGGATGATGAATTACGTATCTGGGTTAGGTGGTGAAATTCCTGGACATCGGTAACCTCACCTTTCTAGAGTTGGCTGTCTTAATACTCGCTATCATCGTCACGGTTATTGGAATAAGATTGTACTACGTTTGGTTCACTAGAATAAGACCTAGAGTCCCGAGCACCGATTCGGATTGGAACACTGATTGCGAATTTCAATCTAAAGCAATCATTGACGGTGATTACATNACATTCACTAAAATTAGGGATTTCACCTGGCGAACCACTAAGGATAGAGACGAGATATGGGACGACAATGTGAGATTTGATTTACGCGAAATTAAGGATATTTGGTTCATTGTAGACCATTTTCACAAGATTCATGGTTTGGCGCACACTTTCCTTACCATCGAGTTTACCGATGGCAGATGTATCTCAATATCCTTTGAAGCAAGGCGGGTCAAAGGAGACCGCTATCATCCATGGAAAGGCTTGTGGCGGTCTTATGAATTGTATCTGTTGATCGGTTATGAGCGAGATCTTCTTGGTTTGCGAACTAACGCAAGAGGCAATCGAGATTATCTATTTAGAGCAGTTACGCCACCGGGAAAAGATCGACAATTATTATTGGCAATCGCCCAAAAAATGAATCAGCTGAATGATAATGCTGAATGGTATCATTCACTTCTCACTACATGTAATACCTCAATAGTCAAAGTTGTCAACGAAATTACCCCTGGAAGGATACCATTCATTTGGCGTAATTTCCTACCGGGTTATACCCCTAAAGCCGCGTTTAAGCTTGGCTTGATCGAGGATTGGGGTGGTTTGGAAAAAACCTTACAAATTGCCAGAGTCGATGAGTTGGCTAAAGACTGGGACGGTGTTTCTGACTATTCATCATTTATCAGGCAGCACATGCCCGATTCAGCGGTGAACAAATAGCAACAAATTGCCACTTTCACAAGTTATAACCAGTCGTTCACCAGTCGCAATATTATGTAAACCAGTAGAACTTGGCGTTAATTTCGAATTTTTTAGCTCCCATTTTGCGCCAGTCAAATTTACTCCTGAGCTGGTGCCAATACTGAACAACGAAAACGTCGTTCCAGTTTCTATAGAATCTAATGCGACATTATTTTTTGTAATGGCCGAGACGATGCAATCGTCAAGATGTATTCGGGCACTGCTTTGACATTCAATCAACGACAAAAAGTTGCAAAATTGGTGGTCTGACAATCCACCATCAACTCCTATAATATCAATCTCATTTGCTTTGAGTCCTTGTGCAAATAAAATTGCCTTTGTTAGGTCATTGTTGTCTTGCGCATGGGTTTCAATAACCTTAATATCACTGTTTTTTGAATAGGCAAGCATTTCTTGAGTTATACTATCCATATCGCCAATTAAATAATCGACACTAATTCCTTGCTCAAGACATTTTTTTATTGCCCCATCACAGGCAATTATGACCTCTGAAGCCTCAATCAAACCAGCCCACTGAGACATTTTTTCATCATTGGCATTGCCGATAATCAAAATTTCCGTCATACCCAGTCTAGACAGTCTAGGTTTGTCAATAATACGCATAAATTCCATCTTGACCCCCGTAGGGGGTCATGGGGATTCTTAGACAATGGTTTTCAACCATCAACTTGTCCCATTAATGTGGCGAGTGATAACATATCGAAAAATTCGCCCATTGCGATGTTGATTGTTTTTCTACTGACTTTGCAAGTTTTTGCTATTGCATTGGTCCATAATGAGAATGATAATGTGGCTATTTTTGGAGATAACAATAGTCAATATAACTCACAATCAATATCCGATTTCGAATTAGATTTTGGCGTTGATTTATCAGGAGAACAAATCGACTTTGAGGACATAGCTCAAGGCTTAGTACGCTACGAATCAGACCTAGATATATACCACATCGACGTTCTCCAACAGTCAAGTTCTGGCACGACCGTTGCCTCAGATATAGCGATGTCAAAACAACAGGAAATCAATGCTTGTTGGGTAAACCTTGAGGGTTCAGTTCACTACTATTGGACTAATACTGCTGAGGAAACCAAACTGAATCATGTAGATGAGATACTTGGCCAGGACGATGGAATTACCACCTTTGATTGTGCCATCGCTGTAAAAGATAATGGCCGAGCAACTATGTTATACTCCAATGGATCAGCGCTCAAAGCGGGGCAGATTGCTTACGCATCATCACTGTACACTAATGGTGATGAGTGGCACACTAGGACAATCTTAGAAGAGATAAATATCACCAATCTAGAGTTAGCAGTGACTCCGGATTATTTCGAGTGGGGAGTTTTTAGGAACGACCAAGGAGATTTGCATCGAGTCAATTACAGTGGCGCATTTTGGGAGACTGGATTGTTGGTTCAAGGACCTGTAGGTGAAGATTTTGAATTAGAGATAAACTCAGCCGGCGACATCTATCTGCTTTACACCAAGTCAAACCAAGCCATAATTACGACCATTTCCAACGGGCTGCAAACTGATCAAGTTATTGCCGAATCAACTAATTTACACTCTGATTTGGGAATGACCCTAGATGATTCAGACCTACTCCAACTATTTACTTCCAGAGTAGAGGATAACCACACAATTCTGAGCATAGAGAGGTCATTAGCTAACCAGAACAATCAAATCGGTTCAAGCCCTAAATTCTCAATAATAAGCAATCTTACGGACACAAATTCAGACCATGTTATTTTTGCCGATTTCAACGCTGATGGCTTAGATGACGTTGTCTATTCTGCAGCGGAATCCTCCACTCAAATGTTGAACAAAAATGGCAGAGTTTCTGTACATTACAGTTCACCAACAGGTATTGCTTCAGTTGCAGATTTGACATGGGAAGGGGGTTTTGACACTGAAATGCTTGGTAAAGGCTTGTCCGTTGGCGACTATAATGGTGATGGGATTAACGACTTAGCCATTGGTTCGCCGGGTGCTAATAATAATGATGGCTTAGTTCAATTTGCTTTTGGCTCACAACAGGGACTTTCAGAAACGCTTATCCAGATCGCAGGAATATCCACGCCGTCTGCCTCAGGAGATAAATACGGTTTTTGCATGGAAACCGTTGATGATTTGAACTCGGATAGTTATGATGAGATATTGATATGTTCAATCGACTATGAACAATCATCCGACACAGGGAAGGTGGACTTGTTTTCTGGGGGCGAAGTAGGACAAACCTGGGTGAAAATGAGCAGTCCCAATCAATTGCTGCAAGGAAGTAATTTCGGGCAATCAATTTCAGCCGACGGAGATTTAAACGGCGACGGGTTGATTGACGTGGTNATTGGTAATACCGGAACTCTCGATGACAACTCNGGGTACTCTTCTGTCGAGGTGAGGTATGGAACCAGTACCGGGTTCAATACTACCCCAGATAGTTCATATCAAGCAATTTCACCTAACACTTTATTTGGCTATAAAGTCGAGATTATCAATGACTTGAATAATGATGGCCATGATGAACTATTTATTTCCGAGCCTTACAATTCATCTGCGCCATTCAATAGTGGTGATGTCTGGGTATTCTATGGTAATTCCAGTGGTTTAAGTCCCCAGCCCGATATCAGGTTGAAAGGTAAGGCGAATGATCTATTTGGGCTAAATTTCGCTAGTGCAGGAGATACCAACTCTGATGGTTTTAATGACATGTTAATTACTAGAAAAAGCGGGTTTAATCAAGGGAAAGTTGAATTGATTTTAGGTTCCGTTGACGTTATTGATGGCTCAGGTCACCTAGTTGCCAGTGGAGCCGACGAATTTGGTCAAATAATATCAAATCCGGGTGATTCAGACAATGATGGTCTGTTTGAATATTTATTAAACTCACAATTTGAAGATGAAGACCAAAATAAATTGCTTAGTCTAGAATCCTATAGTCGTAAATTATTCGAGACTAGTGAACTTTCTCTTCCCGGCACCTCATTAGATGCTAAAATTCAGTCTTCAACTGACGGCAAGCCCAGTATAATATTAGATCTAAAAAATACCACAGATATGACTGTAAAGACCCAATTGTTGTCGCTTGAAGCAACTTCTCAATCGGTATTTTGGTCAAGTCAAGAAATCATTAAACCTCATTCATCCTTCCAAGTAACAACAAACTTTGAGTTGACATCTTCGGGCTCTCCTGTAATTTTATATCACCATGAAGGCCTGAAAACTAAGACTTATTCCGGATTCACAGCAGTTGAGTCTGAAATCACAATTGCGGCCAACGATGTCACGTATCTCACCTCGATAAGTGGCTTATCAGGCGATGAATATCTTGCTTATTACTCACCGGGGTTGAACACTATATATTTGAACGAGCAAACAGACCAGGGCTGGAATGAACAAGTTGTGGCTACCGGAGCAATTGTCTCGTCGCCGATTTCACTGCTGTTGAATAACACTGGTAGTCCGGTAATAGTATATATCGATGATATTAAGAAAGAATTGAATGTGGTATCACACGGTGATTCTTGGTCAGTAAATAACATCACCACCTCAGGAATGATAAATTCATCATCCTTCTCCAGTCTAGTCGATCACGAGGACAATCTAGTCATTTCCACTATGCTTGATGACGGATCATACAATAACCTCACCATAATAACAGTCAATGATGATATTGTCGAAACAGACTTTATTGCGGTAGAATCAGACCAGAATACAAATTTGTCCCTGATTAAAGACGATAACGACGACTTAACACTCGCAACGTTGACCTCAAGTGGCAGTCTAATTGTCTATGAGATGGCTAACAATGCAGGTACATGGGAGTCAACTTTGTTAACACAACCTCAGGGTGTGAGGTCAGCGAACTCTATTGAAACCTTCAGCGGTAGTATGCCAATTATTGCCGTCAATAGTGAAATAAATTCAGTTTATGCAAAAATATCGGGAACCTGGCAAGTTATAGGCGATTCATCTGTCAATGAAGCTGAGAGTTTTAAATTAATGGAAAATGACAATCACATCTTTATGATTTCAAAGGATTTACACTCAAATTCTATTCATTGGAGCACTATGAAGTATTCCGATAGTAAAACCGTTGATAGCCCCTGGCATCACGCCGAATTTGATCGTTTGATTGCTGATGATGGATTTACTGCCCAGTACCAAGATGCAAAGATTTCTCTACATATCAAATCATCATCAAACAATTTTATCACGTCAATAGAACTTTTCTTAGACAGTGATAATGACCATTTATTCGATGTCATCGATCAGTTAGATAATGTCGCAAATCAATGGCTTGACCAAGACGGTGACGGATTTGGTGATAACAATAATGCGCCATTAGATGATGACTGCCCAACTGAATCAGGTAGTTCTAGCATACTAGTATTGGGTTGTATTGATGAGGATGGTGATGGTTATGATGATTTAACAGATGATTGTAACACGGCCTACGGTACTTCATGGCTGGGGCGTTTTGGTTGTTCAGATTTTGATCAAGATGGTTGGTCTGATTATAGTTCCCTATATCCATTTGGAGACATATTTAGCTCCAATTGGAAGCAAGCCTTTGATTCCGATGAGGACTCATATGGAGATAACCACGGTCCCGATTGTTGCGATACTTGGTATGATGAAGCACCACCAGGCGATATGTTTCCATTTAACCCCAGACAATATTCCGATTATGACGGCGATGGATACGGCGATAATTCATCAGACGAGATCACCGGCGATGCTTGCAAATATGATTACGGACTATCATACCTAGATAGATTGGGTTGTCATGATAGTGATGGNGATGGTGCTTCTGATCCGACGACGATTTGGAATGAATCAAAGGGAGCCGATATTTGGCCAGATGATCCTACACAGTGGGCAGATTCAGATGGCGATGGATATGGCGATAATAGTTCACAGAGTGCCACNAACCCGGACCATTTCCCTGATAATATAGCAGCTGCTGTAGATTCGGATGGGGATGGTTATCCAGATTTGTTCACTGAATTTTACGACGGTTCCAATGCGCAAGGATTACAAATTGATGGTTGCCCACTAGTCACGGGAAATTCAACTAATCCGTTCTATGGATGTCTAGATTCAGATGGCGATAATTATCGTGATATATACACGTTTGATATCAATCCGCAAACAGGCCTTAGGGAAAATCAAACAGGCGACGCATTTCCGTTTAATCCAACTCAGTGGGCGGATGCTGACGGAGATGGCTTTGGCGATTTCCAAGGTGGAGAATTAGCCGATTTCTGTCCTAGTGCCTCAGGTATCCTCAATGGGACTCTCGGTATTGGCTGTCCATTAATCGATGGCAATGATGATGATGGTGACTTTGTCATCAATGAAAATGATCTTTGCCCAGAAACTCAATCTGGCTTAATTGTAGATTTAAATGGCTGTGCAACAAATCAATTGGATTCTGACTCAGATGGAGTCAATGACGATATTGACTTATGTCCCAACACTGCTACTCTAGATGTCGTAGATGAGAGCGGTTGTAGTGAGTCTCAAAAACAGATTGATACTGACTCTGATGGGGTTTATGACTATCTCGACACTTGTCCAAACACTCCTAGTGGAGAAATTCCAGATTTGACCGGATGTGCTCTGTCTGAAAAAGACTCTGATAATGACGGAATTAGTGATGACATAGATGTTTGTCCAGAGACACCAGAAAATTACCCTGTTTTGGCNGACGGTTGTACTGATGAGAGCGCCAAACAAATTGATTGGGATGAAGATGGATATACTGGTGAAGATGATTTATTTATGTTTGAGCCTACTCAATGGGCGGATTCAGATAGTGATGGTTTTGGCGATAACCCTGATGGAGTTAACGGCGACCAATGCCCACAAGTAAGCGGCAGTTCAACCGAAGATCGCTTAGGTTGTCTAGATACTGATTTCGATGGTTATTCAGACCCGACAAATAACTTTGCAGCATCACCTAACGGCCTAGCAGACGCGTTCATTGATGATGCAACACAATGGCATGACATCGATGGAGACGGTTATGGTGATAATTCAACTGGATTAAATGCTGACCTATGTCCTACAACTAATCCATTATACCGAACCTCAGTAGATTTGGTTGGCTGCGCCCCTAATGAAAGAGATACTGATAATGATGGAGTGTTTGATAGTTTGGATAATTGTCCAACNGAACCAAAAGGCACCGACGGCTATTCAGATGGNTGCCCGTTAGAAAAGCAAACAGATTCTACAACAGCAAACCAAATTATTGGCTTGCCAATCACTTGGTTTATTGGAATTGTTGTTGGAATTGTCCTACTGTTGATTCTAATCATCATGCGCAGAAACAGGGCATTTGATGATGAGGATTGGTATGAAGAAGACGATGATTATGATGATGACGATTATGAGGAAGACAGATTATCATTCCTCATTAGCAATCAGCAACCAAAATCACCCCCTGCTTCAATGAGGAAGCAAATTTCCGGCCCAGATAGTCCACCACAAAGAGGCCCTACAGGGGCACCACCATTACGCTCTGTTGATTCTACAAACAGATCGATGNAAACTAGTGGACCAACATCNGGCCCACCACGATTCAATCAACCAACAGTGCAACGAAGCAACACTAAGTCAGACAGAAAGAAAATCGCAAAGAAAGTAAAGAAGTCCAAGGAAAATAAGAAAGTTCGTAGAGCAGTTGTTGATTTAGAAGACGACATTTTTGATAATGTGTCACAATCGTTAATTGATGAATCTGTGGATGAGTTAAGCGATTATTCATTGGATGATGAAAGACAATTATTGATGTTGTTACAAGAAAAAGGCTGGAATGCACCACAGTCTAGAGCAATAATTAACTTGGCAAAAATCAAATCTCGATAAGAGAAATAGGTATCACTTTTGAAAGATGAGTCAACAGCAAAAATTAACGGAGGAAGATTGATGGTAGAACCAGTGCTTGAAGGTGCATCCTTACCAGAGGGATTTGAGGTTGATGAAACCTCAGCATATTTCGGCATCACTGATTCTTCAGATATTGTCCATCAATTAATGTCAATGGATAGAAATCAGTCGATAGCAGCTTTTTTCAGTATGGTTTCTGAAGTTGTCCTCAAGCCAGGCGATTTTGATTTTGAGGAAGCAAGTAAAGTTCTAAATTGTGAAGGTGGAGAAATCTATTTCCTGGTTTCCGGGCATTTGGGATTGATGAGTTTTTCAGACCCAATTTTGCATTATCTTGGACTCCCCAATTCACTTGGTGAAGAGTCGCCAACCGGTAAGCCTAATATCAAAAAACCTCAATATGACTCACTTAAACGCTTAGCAGACCCAATGAACATGCTGAAAGTTTTGGCGATAGCCCAATCAACAGGTGGGTCTAGTGAAGTAATGAAGTATTATTTCACACTGGACGAAATATTACAAGATGTCAAAGCAAATAATTCATTATTGATTGAAATTGCCGGTGAATTTGATTCTGCGCTCGATGTTATAGGTCACCCAATACCCATTTCCTATCTGGCAAATTCCACTGTAGACCAATTAAATATTCCAATAGTTCCACCAACCAATACTCTTGAAACAACGTCACCAGCCGAGCCAGCCACTGCCAAGCCACCAAAACGAGAAACCGATCTACATCTAGAAACCAGTAAACCAGAGGCAGTCCAAGAATCGGTAGTAATTCCAAAATCTAAATCACAAGCTTCGGTTCCCTTGCCGAGTAAATCTAGCAAAGTTGAAGATTTAGTAACAGATTCGGAACCGGCTAGAGTTGATAGTAATATTACCGATAGAAAGGCGGTAAAAGTAACTGATAATGCATTCGAGGGTGCTTTTAGCATAATGAGCCATCAAGAGCCAGCCGAAGAGGAAACATCAGACATAGCAGTGGTAAATCAGCAAAAACAAAATTTGGCGGCTGAACTTACCGATCAACAAGAACCATCTATTGAATCAATGCCACATGATGAGGCCGAGGAGACTTTCATCAGTGCTGCTGAAATGTTTATTCAAGCAGACAAAGACGATGATGGAACTTTATCGCCAGAAGAACTAGCAGATGCGGCAGGAATCTCGGCGGAAGATTCCCTAGAGTTGCATAAATCTGCGGATAAAGATGACGATGGGAAAATGTCGTTATCAGAATTTGTTGCTTCCTCAGCGGCAACAAAAGTTGCGTCTAATCTACCAAGGCCAGTAGCACCGGTACGAAAGCCAGTCAATAGAACCGAGGTGAACAAACCACAAACCTTACCGCCTGAAAGTCTCACACCTCGCCCCAATTTAANCCAAAATATTGCACCACAGCCAGTTGTTAGAAATCAGCCAACCAACCAAACTCCTCAACAGATTCCGCAGCAACAGATGTGGAATCAACCAGTACAATCAACAATTCGTTCGGGTGTAAATTGCCGAGGTTGTGGAATCGGGATTGATCCATATTGGAGATTTTGTCCAGTTTGTGGTACTCAAAACCTGAATTGATTAGATTTCTAAAATAAATTCTCCATCCTGTAAAATTTGCGAATCATCTAACCAGACGCTAGGACTGGTTAAGACTCCGGGAATGTGGATGCCGACTGAAGAGGAGCCGCCAAGAGCAGAATTATCACCTATTGAGAAATAACAATTGCCCAGCCGTTTCTCATCTTCAAGCACATTTCCACCCATTCTGGCTTGATCATTCATGCCAAAACCAAATTCAGCGACTGTCCAGACATTTTCTCTTTCCTTTGAGCGAAGTTTCTTAGCGACCTCGCCAAATTCTTGTCTAATGTTAGCAGCCATTTGGCCACCTTTAACATCCACCACTATTCCATCTTCAATTTGCAATTCAATTTGCTCATCAAGTAACGTTGAGTCCCATGAACCATCAATTATAATCACACCATTCATCGTACCTTCTGTGGGCATAATGAACGCTTTTCCAGCAGGAAGATTGGTCAGCATTTTTGGACGGTTACATATTCCGTTATCATCTAATTTCCATTCGCGCCAATTTACTTCAAATGTAATATCTGTGCCTTGCTTTGACTTCACGTTGACAATACGCCGTCTTCGAAAGTGCGGACCTAGATTACTAATTCGCTTCTTGATTTTATTGAAATCTGCCGCCATCCCACCGTGAGTAAACATATCGTTGGTTATTCCGGGCATAGTGGCAACTCTTGCGCCATCTTTCAGTGCTTGCCTTACCGCTTTGGTATGTGTTAGAGAATATTTTGTTGGGGCTAAAATAACTTGTTGCTGGCGCATCAAATTTGCTACCGGTGTTGGAGGTTCTTCTCCATGATGTTTGGCTTTTGGCATCACAATTAGCAAAACCCGTTCTGACTTTTTGATCGCTGCTTCGTGAAGTGCTTGTCCTATATCGCCAGTAGTTGGGTCACAGACAATAAGTACATTCTCACCTCTTCTGATGTCCATACAGGTTTCGACAATCATCCTTGCTGATGCGTCTAATTGTTCACTGATGGACGCCTCACCTTCTTTACCTCCTAGAGTTGAATCTTTATCTTCAACGCCAATGACAGAATCGACAATTTCCTCTAAATCCTCATCCTGTTCAAGACGAGCGTCATCAGGAACATCCTGCCTCTTCCTCGCCATGGTTAATCTGACATCGGCCAAGGTCTTGAATGTGTGTGCTACACGCCAGGATATTAGTTAGAGGTTACCTTATTGAGGGTGTGTTCATTCAGACAAATATGGCGAGTTATGAGTTGTTTATTGAGAGAGTAAGAGATATTCACAAGATTGGCGCAATACAAGGGCATCTTGGATGGGATCAAGAAACAATAATGCCAGCAAAGGGGGCAAAGGCTAGGTCAGAAATTATGTCTTGGTTGGCAAAAGAACAACATTCGAGGATTACTGACGAATCATTTGCTGAAATGATAGTCCAACTTGAGAGGGATGCATCACTGACTGATGATCAACAGGCAAATATTAGAGAAGCTAGAAGACGCTATGATAAAGCGGTAAAGTTGCCGTCAGATTTCGTTGCCGAATTTGCGCTAGCTAGATCTCAAGCATTAGTTATGTGGCAAGAAGCAAGAGCAGAATCTGATTTTGCTAAGTTTAAACCACATTTAGCTAAACTAATCAGCATGACAAATAAAAAAATAGACTACTATGGTGTACAATCAACACGCTACGATGTTCTACTAGACGAGTATGAGTTTGGTATGAAGGTTAGCGATTATGACCCCCTATTTGCCGAACTTAAAGGCAAATTAGTGCCCCTTTTGCAGCAAATAATGGTGGCAAAGCAAACCACTCCCGANCCAAAACTTCCAGNTGATATGGTTTTTCCAGTTGAAGCACAAACCGAATTTTGTAAAATGGTTTCTAGTGCGACAGGGTTTGATTTTGAAGCGGGAAGAATGGATGCATCAACACACCCGTTTTCTGCGGGTTTGTGGCCTGGTGACACAAGATTCACTACTAGATTTGATGAACAAGACCCATTCTCATGTCTATATGCCGTAATGCACGAAACCGGCCATGCATTGTACGAGCAAGGCCTCGATGCAGAGCACTCTTTCACTCCCAGAGGCGATGCCGTATCTTTAGGAGTGCATGAATCACAAAGTAGGTTTTGGGAAAATCAAGTCGGTCGAACCCCAGCATTTTGGAAAGTGGTTCTTCCATGGTTCAAGGAGCATTTTCCAGAGTCGCCAGATTGGACACCCGAGGAATTGAACAAAATCGCCAACTGCGTTGAACCGGGCTTTATCCGAGTTGAAGCCGATGAGGTAACATATAACCTTCATATAATGCTTAGATATGAATTAGAAAAGAAAATATTTAATGAAAACCTTTCAGTAGATGACATTCCAGATACGTGGAATCACATGTTTAGCGAATGGTTTGGCATTGAAGTCCCAGAAGATCGTCTTGGTTGTTTACAAGATATACATTGGTCTATGGCAGCATTTGGATACTTCCCTACTTACACATTGGGTAACTTGTACGCTGCGCAATTATTGGGTGCAATGGAAGATGATTTAGGGGATGTCGACAGAATCATTGAAAGTGGTCAGTGGGAATCTATGCTAGATTGGTTACGGTCCAAGATTCACTTACCAGGTAGTAAATGGACACCCAGCGAGTTGATTGAGCATGCTACAGGCGCATTACCTACGCCACAACCCTTCATTGATTATGTTGAAAAAAAATACGGTGAGTTATACAACCTCTAGGGTTACTCTTCCGAATCCTTGCCAGATGTTAATGCAACTAATTTGTCTAACCTTGCGGTCAATTCATCAATAGCATCCATCAGGTCATTGGTTCTATCATCTTCATGTTCGGTGCCGAAAGAAATACCAAGCAGGGTAATCATACCGCCTGCCAGCATGGTTAGTGCGGGCCAATAAACGTCTGAGGCGGACATATTTCCATCAGCTTCAATACCGCCCCAAAATGCGCCTAAAATAAATACAACAAATCCGATAATAATCTGTTGATAACCGCTTCCGAATGTATCTTCTAAACTGCTCATAAGTTAATCTCCTCGAAGTAAAATCAATGGGATAGTATATATCATTATTTCAGAAAATTTGAGTTTTTTGTCCTTTAGAGTTATTTCCATGGTTCCATCAACAGTGGTTTTCCTACTGAACCGGGTTTAACAAGTAATCTGCCTTTCTGACCTGTGCCTGCAGTTCTTTCAAACACTGGAAATCCCTCGACCACTGTTAAAACAGGCCAACCAGTTAGCTCTCTGCCTCTGAATGGATTCCAACCAACTCTGGTCCATGAATTCTTATCTTCAACTACTGCGCTATGGTTCATGTCGACTAGAACTATATCGCCGTCAAACCCAACCTTGAGTTTGCCTTTGCCAATCATACGGTAACAGTCCGCTACATTGGATGACATCCAGCGAACCACATCTTCAATCGAACACATCCCTTGATTAACATAATTCAGCATAACTGCAAGCGAAGTTTCAACACCTGGCATCCCACTTGGTGCGTTTGGAAAGCCTTTGGCTTTGGCTTCAAGGGTATGTGGCGCATGGTCTGTTGCTATACATTGGATGGTGCCGTCGACCAGCCTTTTCCAAAGGATTTCTCTGTCGGCTTTATACCTAATCGGTGGGTTCATTTGCAGACGAACTCCCTGTTCAGCAACATCTGTTTCATCAAATGTAAGGTGTTGAGGTAAAACTTCTGTAGTAATAATAGGATGGCTTTCAGTCTTCGAGGGAAGATTGCAATGGTCATTTAGGAAATCGGCTTCGATACCTGATGTAAGGTGGAGAATATGCAGCCTATGCCCAGTTTTATGGGCTAATTCAACAGATAGTTTGGTTGCTAATAGCGCAGTTATATCATCTCTGTAATAGGCATGTGCAGCAACATCAGTTCTTCCTTCGACTAATTTTCTTCGCTCATCCATTCTGTCCTCATCTTCAGCATGAACGGCAATCAATCCGGCAGTTTCGGTAAAGATTCTCTCAAGGGCTGTTTTATCTGATACCAATAGAGTCCCAGTTGAAACGCCCATGAAGATCTTTATTCCGCAGATACCAGGAATCGCGATAGGATTTTCCCTTGTTCCAACAGCCTCTTGTAGGTCAGCTACATTATTCTCAGTTGCACCAATGAAGAAGCCGTAGTTGCTTACGCATTTTTGTGCAGCAGTAGCTAATTTTCCGCGCATCCCCTCTAGTGTTGTAATCGATGGTACATTGTTGGGCATATCTAAGAAAGAGGTAATACCTCCGCTTACTCCAGCAATTGAACCACTTCCTAAATCCTCTTTTTCGGGCTGACCAGGGTCTCTAAAGTGCACTTGCGGATCGATACATCCCGGAAGTAGGTGTAAGCCATGGCCGTCAACAAATATTTCATCATCGTGATTAGTTAGTGTTCCAGCATCGGCAATTTCAGCAATTATTCCATTAGTGATTCTTAAGTCGCCGACTTTAGTGATGTCTGGCAGTACCATTGTCGCTCCGCTAATTAGTAAATTACCGCTATTTCCCATCCTTATCGTACAGTTGCACCTCTAGTCGATGAATGAACTTTGAGGTAGTTACCCACGTCTTGCATCCTTTGGCCTAAATGCATGGCAAACATTTTCATTCATGTCAATATATGGACCCCCGATTAAGTCAACGCAATAAGGCACAGCACGCCAAATTTCGTCAATGGTTTCTCGAATTGCTTTTGGCCGTCCTGGCAAATTGAAAATTAGGCATTTACCTCTAGTACCACCTACTTGTCTTGATAAAATGGCAGTTGGAACATACTGAAGAGAGATAGCCCGCATCTGTTCCCCAAAGCCATCAAGAATTCTGTCACAGACCGCAATAGTTGCCTCGGGGGTGACGTCCCTATGGGCTGGCCCAGTGCCTCCTGTAGTTACTATTACGGAGCAATCCAAGTCATCGGAAAACCGTATCAATTCGGATTCTATTTCAGTAATTTCATCCGGTATGCAAGAATAATACACTGCCACTGGGCTAATAATTGCGGCTTTGAAAAATTCCAGTATTGCGGGTCCGCCTTCGTCTAGATATTCGCCTTTACTTGCTCTGTCGCTAATTGTAATGATACCGATGCGGACTAATTCACCAGAATTATTGGCGCGCCCTTTGAGGTGGTTAAGGTAGTCCAGTGGAATCACCCAATCATTGTTCACCATACTTTGCAGACACATCAGCATGGAAATTATCTAGCAAGGTATCTTCGAACAATTCAGTTTGTCTGCGCACCTTGGTCGAGCGTATGTGGAGGAATGCTGCGCCAACAAATACAATAATCATCAATGGAATAACCGCCTCCAGTTTGTATTGGTGCATGAATTTCACAATTCCTTCAGCGGTGTAAGCCCATGTTATCGAGGCAGCAGCGCCACCAATGAATGTTGCAGCAAGGACTCTAGTAAATTGCATTCTCGATAATAATCCTAGCATTGCGCCAACAAGCACTCCTGAGGCCATAAATGGAATCCAAACGAACACTATGAGTCCCCAAAAACCCCATTTGTTAATCATTTCACGTTTCTCATTAGCCATGTATTCCACAGTTGATAACGTGTTTCCAATGAAGTTTGTTTGTAGCATTTTGCCACCAAGACCATCTTGTTTTGCTACAGCCACAATTCTGTCATCATTCTTATTCTTGTTAGCACTCTCAACTCTACCAGCACCAGAACGATCAGCTAGTGTTGAAACTTGATTTCTTGCCTTAACAATCAACTCTTGACTGCCAAGCAGGTCTTCATTTCTTTCCGATATGTAGCGATATAGCTCAACTTCGACTTCATCAGTGGTTTTCTTGAATCTGAAGAAAGCAAATCGTTGTGTAGGTTTGTAGATTAATGAAACAAAGATTACACGATCGTCACTGGTGACAACTGCGCCCTCCATCTGAACATCACTGCGCCGTGCAAAAAATAAATCAAGACTGTCTCTCACCTCTTCTTCAACTCTTGATAGTGTGTGGAGTTCGGAAAAGAAAGTAGCATAGTCTTGCTCCTCATCTACATTTGCACCTTCTGCACCAGCCCCAATCCCAACTCCGCTCTCAAAGTCTATAGCTTGGTTTACACCAATTGTCTTTACCGTTAGTTGAACCGGTTTGAAGACACGGAAAATGGCAAATTCTTCAAGGATTTCTCTAAGTATTTCAGCCCTGATGTCTTTACTGTCGGATAGCGTTCCATCAGTATTTTTGTAAGGTACCATTATATCAATAGATAATTCACGGGATTCAAGTTTGTACAATTCCCAATCAATATCAATATGCAAACGCTTGGATGTTTTACCCAGGATATCTTCGACTACTCTAGCGATGTGATTTCTCGACAGAATATCATCCGTGTCTTGATGGTAAATTTTGTACATGACAGGATAGATGACCAATAGTGTGACTGCGGATAATGAAAGTGAAATGAAAGCCATCCACCATGCCGGAATACCAGCAGTGCCGCCAGTTAACATGGCAGTTTCTCGACCACCGCCCAATTCTGCTGCCATTAACAAATATCCCCAATCACCCAGGTCTTTTGTTGTCCAACAGGTTCTCGGTCCCGGTTCAGTAACTCGAACTTCTCGGTGAGAATCGGAATCAACAAAAGGTAGGAATGAGAAGAATCCGCCGCTATTTACATCCAACTCGAAATCGATATTTTTGGTAAGTGTTTCTCCGCCATCGACTAGCGAGGCATTTTCCAAATCGGAACTTTGATTGTATACCTCGACGATGAATCGTATTCGATACTCTCCCACCTCTAACTCATCAAATGGTGCTTGCATCGAACCTTTCCCATTTGAAACCGGAGTAATTGTTTCTTCAGATATAGCAACACCCCAAGAATCTGAGATTGATTCTAGTATTGTGTAGTTCATTAAGGCGTATCCTGAAGGTAGGTTTCTTCCTGATAAGTCAAAATATTCATTATCATTTTCTGGGAAGATTAGTATCCATGGGTCATTTTCAATGTTCAAACACTCATCACCAGTATCGAGGAAGGTTTCTGAGGCTTTGTGATCCAAAGTAGTTGATGAACCAAAAATCCCGCTTGACATTCCTACCAATAGCGCAGCGAAAAGAATGCCATAGCCGATTCCAGCGAATAGAACATAATCTTCCTTGTTTGCCAAGAATCTTCGCTTACTGGTTTTCGTTTTCCTGCGGCGGATTTCTTCGAGCTCCTTAGCGATTTTATCTCTAGCTTTTTGCTCGATATCAACCTCTTCCAAGGGCTCGTCAACCTGCTCGAATTCCTCGCCCATGGTAGGCATAAGTAAAACTAGCAAATTAATGCATTGATGATAAACTATCTAGTATTCTTACTGANGTTGGCATTATTTGGACACTTCAACAATTGGTGGGTAGGGCCGGACTTGAACCGGCGACCTCAGCATCTTCAGTGCTGCGCTCTCCCAACTAAGCTACCTACCCGCAAGTACTTGCGACATGATTTGACATTTGAATTCTTCCAATGATATGAATAATTTTACTTTATGCCATCTAGGATTGCTGCTTGAACTTCAAACAGTGCGTCAAGACCTGCATCAGCTCTAGCGATTAAAGCAAACAGTTCATCACCGGAAAAAGTAGATTCTTCACCAGTACCTTGTAATTCGACATAATTACCATCACTAGTTTTTACTACATTCATGTCAACATCTGCATTGGAGTCCAATACATAGTCAAGGTCGAGATACACGTCGCCTTCAATCAAACCAACAGAAATTGCAGCCAAGTCATGGGGGATGACTCTGTTTTCATGAGCCATTTTTTCGCCGTCACTCAACTCAGGAGCATTCCAGCCCGACTTGCGNTCCTCATCGGTTGGTCTATGTTCAATAGGTAGGCAATGTCCATTAGCAATTAATCTTCTAACAGCCAACCTGAGGGCTAAATTCGCCGCAGTAATTGAGGCGCACCTTGTGCCACCGTCTGCATTAAGTATGTCACAATCGATGTTGAGGGCAATAGGGCCTAATTGTTCTAGGTCAACAGCAGCACGAAGTGAACGAGCAATCAAGCGCTCAATCTCTTGAGTACGACCCTTAGCGCCGCGCCTTTCTCTTCTGAATCTTGAGTCGGTCGATCCGGGCAAAAGGGAATATTCAGCATGAACCCAACCTTTGGTTGAATCCCTTGGAAACCAACCAGGTAACCTGGCTTCTTTGGTACAACACGCTAATACAACGGTATCTCCTTGCCGGTAAAGGATAGACGCAAGGGCATTTGAGGTAAAATCAATCTCAACCTCAACGTGTCTCATTTGGTTTGCGTCACGCTCTGTTTCAAATTCCGTTTTGAACTTCGCCATGGTCCTCCCAAGACTCTTCTTTCATCAAATCTTCTCAAGAATTAGGCTCAATCTTTGATGGACATATTGAAGTCTAGGTTCTTATTGGATTGGATATGAGCCAGCCGAGGGTGGTAATCTGTGGAGTAGCACGGACTCCTATAGGTAGTTTCTTGGGTACTCTATCATCAATGACAGCCGTTGAACTTGGTGTTGTAACGGTAAAAGAATTGTGCGATAGGGTCGGAATCGAGGCCTCATCTGGAATTGTAGACGAACTTTTGTTTGGTCAAGTGCTGCAAGCAGGGTGTGGACAAAATCCAGCAAGGCAAGTAGCCCTAGGTGCAGGTCTACCAGTATCCATAGGTGCTACAACAATTAACAAAGTCTGTGGTAGTTCTCTAAAAGCGGCAATGATGGCAGCAAATAGCATAACTGCCGGTAAGTCAAAGGTAGTTATCGCCGGCGGAACGGAGAGCATGTCAAATGCGCCTCAGTTGCTGGTTGGTCAACGTAAAGGGAGGAAGATGGGCGATTCTACACTCGTAGATTCTATGATTCACGATGGCCTTTGGGATGTTTACAATGATATTCACATGGGAAATACTGGTGAAATAGTCGCCGATGAATATGGTATAACCAGAACTGATTCTGATGAGTTTGCGGTTCGTAGTCATCAAAGAGCAGCGGAAGCGTGGAACCAAGGCTGGTTTGATTGGGAAACGTTTGGCCTAGGCGTCCCGCAAAGAGGTGGGGACGAGATATCGTTTACCAAAGATGAAGGAATTAAACCAGGTTCAGATGTTGAAACTTTGGCTAATTTGAGACCGGTTTTCAATTCTTCAGGACAGGTGACAGCCGGTAACGCTAGTACTCTAAATGACGGTTCCAGCGCGATTCTACTTGCCGATGAATCAACCGCACGACAAAATGGGTGGGAAATAATTGCTTATGTTGATGATTATTGCACTAGCGGGGTGGAGCCTCACAGAGTCATGAGCGCTCCAATTCCAGCAATCAATACTCTGCTCGAGCGCAACTCACTGAATGTTTTAGATGTCGATATTTTCGAACACAATGAGGCATTCGCTGCCGCAACCTGTGCTGTGGCAAAAGAGGTCGGAATTCCACACGACAGGCTCAACCTACATGGTGGGGCAATTTCCCTTGGACATCCACTTGGCAGTAGTGGTACAAGATGCCTGATAACCATGCTTGGTGTGATGCGCAGAACCGAAGCAAAATCAGGTATTGTAACATTATGTTTAGGTGGCGGGAATGCGGTTGCCATGCTAGTTTCCATGGATTAACGGCTGATTGATATTAACTCATAGTTTGGCATAATAACACAAATATCTACTGGGGGTATCAAATAGGGCTGCAAGGCGGCTTAGATTGTTGGATATGGTGTCTTTTTCAGATCTCGGAGTCTCCAGAAGGTTGGTGGAAGCGCTTTCAGCACAAGGAATATATGAACCGTTTGAGGTTCAATCAGAATCGATTCCCGACGGAATGTTAGGACACGATTTATGTTGTAGAGCGCCTACAGGCTCAGGCAAAACNTTGGCTTTTGGATTACCACTAATTGAGCGAACAAAGCAAGCAGAACCGGGCTTCCCGACATCACTAATTTTGACACCAACTAGAGAGTTGGCAGAACAAATTTTCACAGTATTGAACCCACTTTCTCGAGAACTTGGGTTGTACACTTATGCTGTATATGGGGGGGTATCTTACACAAAACAATTCAAAGCGCTAGACCGTGGCGTAGATATCTTAGTTGCCTGCCCGGGCAGGCTAATCGATCTAATTGATAGAGGCTCAATATCGCTCGAGGATGTCGACATTGTTGTGCTTGATGAAGCAGATAGAATGGCCGATATGGGGTTCATGCAACCGGTTTGTCAAATTCTAGATGAATGTCGAGAAGACCGTCAAACCATTTTGTTTAGCGCTACTTTAGATGATGAGGTTGCCGATTTAGTCAGAGATTACCAAACTAACCCAGTTACCATAGAAGTGGGTCCAAAAGAGGTGACGATGGAGAGTATGACTCACTATTTTTGGTTGATGCCTAACTCAAAGAAGTCAACAATATCCAACGAAATAATCAGAAAATGCGGCCGNACCATTGTATTTTGTCGAACCAGACGAGGAGCTGATAGAGTTGGTGACGATTTAACCCATGATGGTTTAGCAGCTCAAACACTCCACGGGGGGCTATCACAAAAACAGCGTGATAGAGCAATGTCTAGATTTCAACACGGTGAATGTATGGCATTGATTGCTACTGATGTCGCAGCCCGTGGCATTGATGTTGAGGGAGTTAATTGCGTAATTCACTATGACCCACCCGAAAACGGTAAGGCATACAAACATCGAAGCGGCAGAACCGCCAGAGGTGGCTCAACAGGTATAGTAATCTCTCTCATCCAAAAGCCACAAAAAAAGACGGTGAGCAAAATTCAGCGGGAAGTTGGGATTAATGTGGAATTTACCCCTCCAGATTTCGGTGATTTGCCTAAATTCGAAGTAGAATTCATTGGCGCAAGTAGACGAAGGAGTTTCGGTAGCAAAAATCGCAATGAATCGAACCGTGGGCATTACGGCAACCGCAACCGCTCACAAGTCCGCTCAAACCAAGCCANTAGAAATCCAAGAGTTGGTAATCAAGACAGACCCAAGCGGAACTACAACAAAAAGAAACCTCGCAACACTCACTCAAGACCTAACAGAGGCAACAAATCAAGATCAGGAAAACCCGCTAAATCATCCCGAGGAGGGAGAAGTAATCGGGCCAAACGCTTCAGAGGTCGTAACCAAAGATAGCGACGCGGCGATAATCAGCACACATTATCTTGCATTGAGGTAGTAGGCGATATTTATCACTCCTGCAAAACTAACCCACGCAATGTACGGCCACACCAGCAGTGAGGCTTCTTTAGCAGGGACGTAGATCATGTAAGCATATAGCGCGGTAAAAACAGCCATAACAACAATTAGCAGCAATGAGGCTAGATATTCTGCGGAATTGAATACATTTGGCCACATCAGGTTGGCAATCATTTGGATGACGAACAGTCCTATGACTAAACTGGCGTGGGAAATTTCATTTCGCTTGGTTATCGTCATGGTGAAACTGATTGCTAGCATTGTATACAGGACGAACCAAACCGGTCCGATTATGAAACTGGGTGGTTGAAACCACGGCTCATAATCAGAGTCGAAAGTCATAGTATCAAATCTCTCGTAACTTGCCGATGGTAAAATCATTCCGTAATTCACCTTGCATGGTAATTTTTTTCCATAATCCGGCAATTCCACTCCTACTTTCGCCGAATCCGAGAAATTTATATATTTTACAAGGAGGTTAACTTAAGTGTAGATTGTTCTAGGGCTATTCATGTCGCTAGCACCTGTAGATTATGACTTTGGAGCTCCTGCAAATTATGCGTTTGCAGAGAGTATTACATGCTCCAATGATGAAGCCCGAAAAATGTATGTTGAAGCCTTTGGCCACATGCTAAATTACAACCATGAACAAGCAATTGCCTGCTTTACCAAATGTGCGGAATTAGATCCGAATTGTGCAATGGCTTGGTGGGGAATCGCATATTGTCTTTCCTCTAGTTACAATTGGTCGGCAGGTCTTGGTCCTGGTTATGATGCGATTTCACAGGCTGTATCGCTCAAAGCTCATTGCAGTGAGTTAGAGCAAGATCTGATTATGGCGCTTTCAAAAAGACATACCAAGGAAGCTCGAGACAACGCAAACCCTGCAGCTCTCAATATGGGTAACTCACCAGAACTCAATCAAGCATTTGCGGATGCCATGGCTCCGCTCTACGAAAAGTATCGCGGGAATCTCGATGTTACAGCGATATATGTTGAAGCGCTGATGAATCTTAATCCATGGACACTATGGAACAAAGATGCTTCAACTGGAGAAATAACTCCTGTTGATGATAGCACATTAATGCTGATTAAGATTATGGAAGACGCNTTTGANAATGTGCCNGGGGCNAAAGAGCATCCNGCACTNTGCCANNTNTANTGTCACGCNCTNGAATTATCNCCATANCCAGAGCGAGCNCTTCCAGCAGCTGATGTTCTTNGAACACTAATGCCNGGCTGNGGNCACTTAGTCCACATGCCATCACACATCGACGCATGGGTNGGNCAATGGAAAGAAGCAATGGATTGNAATATTGCTGCNGTNAAGGCTGACGACCATTATGTTGAACTAACTGGTAATGAATCACAATTCTACAAGTTCTACCGCATGCACAATCATCACTTTGTAGTCTGGTGTGCTATGTTTGAAGGGCAATATGAGACTGCAATGAAGTATGCAAGGAAGGCTGTAGATACACTGCCAGCAGGTGACGAAAACCACGGCGCACAATTTATGCTAGCAGGAATTATTCCAATGGGTGCAATTTTCCTTGAATCATATGTTACTATGCCTTGGCACGTAATGATTAGATTTGGTAAGTGGGACGAAATCTTGGCTGAACCAATGTACAGCGACAAAGACGTATTCCCAGCAACTATTGCAACACAGCACTATGCACGTGGTGTTGCATATGCTTCTAAGGGCATGGTTCCAGAAGCCGAAGCCGAGCAAGTATTGTTCAAAGAAGCACTGACTAATCCAGCACTTGCCGGTCGATTGATGCATAACAATTTCATGTATCAAGACCCAGCAGAAGGGCCATCTATTCTCAATGTTAACGCAGCCATTCTTGAGGCTGAGATAGAATATCGTAGACAGTTCTTGGCCAAGGCAGCAGGCGAGCCACATGACTTCTCAGCCGCTTTTGATGAACTACGCAGAGGTGTAGATTTGTCGCTGAACCTTGCTTACAATGAACCATGGGGTCAAATGCAACCAGTTAGACACATTCTTGGTGCACTATTATTTGAACAAGGTCATATTGAAGAAGCAGAAGAAGTTTATCGAGCTGACATCAAGTTGTGGAAAGATAACATGTGGGGATTATTGGGTCTAAAACTCTGTTTAGAAGCCCGTGGAGATGCGGCTGAAGAACTGGCAGAAGTCACTGCTCTGTTCAATGAGAGGAGTTCAAGAGCGGACATAGTTCCTGCTAAGACTTGTTTCTGTGCTCAAGACGCACTGGCTAAGAGTTGCTGTGACTAAAATCAGAATACGGTTAATTTGTTAAAATAACCATCTGTGGTCTTGCTATGGCTGGTAAATCAAGAGCACTGCTGTTGCTTTTCCTTATGCTTACTTTACCGCTAACAGGTTGCATAACTACCGAGAGTTCCGCCCCTGAAATTGTGGATGAAGGAAATAATGTGCTATCTAATTCATGCTCATTACCTTCTCAGTCAATTACGCAAAGCACAATGTCAATCATGGTAAATGGCCAAGAGCGAGAGTTTAGACTATCTGTGCCGTCATCAGATGCTGGTACAAAGTTAGCCCTCATTATTGCCTTCCATGGTGGAGGAGGAGCCGGAGAAGATTTCCAGCAGCAGAGTGAGTTCGACCAATTAGGTGAACAAGAGAAATTTATCATGGCTTATGCTATCGCTGAAGATGATAGAACAGCTGCAGAAGGAGAATGGTATCTTAACACGGCTGCAACCTCACGCGATGACAATGATTTCACTGAGGCAATTGTCGATAATTTGTCTAATCAGTATTGCATTGATCAAAGTCGTCTATATGGTATAGGATATTCTCTGGGTTCAATGTTTACCTACGAAATCGCTTGCCAGTTGAATCATCGATTTGCCGCTGTAGCCTCATTTGCCGGTACAATGCCAGTAGACCCCGAGACTTGTGAGTTAGTAGGCAATATGGGTGTAATGCATATCCACGGTAAGTTTGATTACATAATCGACTATGATGACGATTGGGATTGGAAAGATGGTGAGCATGAAGGCGTTGGAACCATGAGCAACGTGCCTGGGATGATTGATGCATGGTCTATGAGGGCGAATTGTGCCTCGAGTGAAACAGATGCAGATTTCTTCCTTGAGCACATTACTCACAGTGGATGTTTAGGCGATACTAGAGTTGAACACTATGGAATTGAATTTGGGGAACATACTTGGCCAGATGAAGTCGATGGGACTCCTACCTACCAACTAATGTGGGATTTCTTGAGTGATTTTACCAATCAAAATTAATCTAGATTGTCAAATCTACCAGGAGGTGATGATGTATATGATAAATATGAAAAACATGATTGGATATGCTAGTATATCCCATCCAGTACTTGTGACAGCCTTAACAGCCACATCGGTAGGTGTCATTCCTGCACGCCTTTGAGCATTGGTAAGTACCATTAGTCTACCTTTGCTGTCATAGAGATTGTTTTGATTTTGTTCATTTTCTTCATGTTGCCGATGAAATTGTTTACTGCAACTTGCACAGGTTAGACGACCAACATAATCTTCTGGCACTCGTAATCTTCTATTACAATGAGGGCAATCAATGAGTGCCATAGTTACATCTTTTGGTTTTATATCCACAGTATCCCAAAAGTTAAGAGTTTTTGCCTCGGAATTGGAATTCTCAGCAACATCCTCCCAAGGCATGTTAACTCATTCTAAATCGGGTTGTTAAAAGGTTGGCCGACAAAATTCACTTTGGATACCTAGAGCCATTTACAAAAATAAAATTAATCAAGAATTGAAAGATTAGAAACCACATAAATCCAATTATGATAATCCAGATTAGAGAAGGGTCCTCGCCCCCTGAGATATATGAGTATGCGATGATTGATACTGCTAATCCAAAGACAAAAAAGATACGATAAAAAATAGTAGCAAATATACTTCCTCGAGTAGATAACTCCTTCCAACCATTAAAGCCAAACCACTCTTGAATAAATCCCATGAATATACGTTCTAAATTATGTATATTATAGCATTGTAGGTTTCAAAATAAAAAAAGCCCTCACCGTGAATCCGAAGATTCACGGCAAGGGTCATTTATCTACGCGGTATTTCCGTGTCAGTTTTTACATTGAGTTATTTACTTCACTCTGCGCTTGCTTCTGCTTCACCAGATGGTATCATGTCATCGATTTTAACACCGATTAATGCACCAGAAGTATCTTCTTGTCCTGTTAATGGATCAACAACTACTAAATCTGGAATTGTTGTATAGTTTTTACCACCATCAATTACTTCAATATTTGAAATTGTATTTGAATTAAT
>FUFK010051081.1_pt1 | contig 32227 bp, 29 predicted proteins | sample 1021851 | NCBI WGS metagenome assembly FUFK01 (sample SAMEA51879418, study PRJEB19060) | metagenome | reverse complement strand
CCCAAAGAACCACAAGCACTTATCAAACCAAAAAAAACTTTTGCACGCTCAAGGTTAAAAGAGTTCACAGTCATTGCCCAAAATATTGCAACCAGAAAGAAGTTAAATACGTTATACCAAACATAGAATGTTGCCTTCACCGCCGAGCTATTTGGGAAATAACTATTCAGGCTCAAGAAGACCAGTAAATTGAGGATAAAAAATCCATAAATATATGGAACAATATTTTTTTGAGAGCTTTTTGAAACAATAAAAGAATAAATAGGATTAACTAGCAACATCACCAAAACTACAACAAATAAAAAAAACGTTAAATCGGCTGTTCCTATATCCGCAGCAATGGTATTTCGAAAAGGCCTTAAAACAAAGATCGAATTTAATACGAAAAAAAAGAATAGCCCTGAGTAGATTGTATTTTTATTGACTGCAAACATATTTTATCAATGGCATGTATATTCACTTAAACTGTTTACATCCACAGCCTTATTCATAGCAAAGAATACGTCAGTATTATCCATTATGCCTGAAAACATCTCTGCACCTGGACCATATGCATAGACTGGTATCATTGCTCCAGTATGACTTCCTTTACCTATTGCAGTATTCCAAGACAGTCTCATATTTTTACTTGGGCCGTATCTTAAATCATCCATTTCAAGTAATAATCCTCCCGTCTCATGATCAGCAAGCACAACTAATAGTGTATCTTCATTTATTTTTGCATAGTTAAGTGCAGCTTCAACAGCGTTATCAAACTCTTCCATTTCCTTAAACATAGTATCGAAGTCATTGTCGTGTCCAGCCCAGTCAATTTGTGAGCCTTCAGCCATAACAAAAAAACCATGACATCCTTCATCAACCATGAGCTCAGAATTGCTTATGGAAAACTTAAGCATTTCAGTTAAATCCGGTTCATTTGCAGATCTAATTAATTCTTCTTCCGCAAATAAGCCAAATATTCTCTTTTTATCTTTGTGCTTAAATTCTTCTAAGTCTTTTTTATCTTCTAGCAAATGACTAGAACTTAAAATTCCTTCAATTAAGTTTAATTCGTCTGATCTTTGTCCACCCTCAGATTTTGGTAGAAAAAAATCTTTCCCACCTCCCAAAAGCATATAAATATTTGATTTAAAAAAATCTTCAGCAAGCCCATCGTCATCGTATCTAGATATATTGTGAGCAGCAAAAGCTGCAGGGGTAGCATGAGTGACTTCTGAGGTAGCAATAAGACTACTTACAAAACCTTTTTCATATAAAATTTCGGTTAAATTTCTCAAATCTTTTCCATCTTTATCAACACCAATGTATCTATTTATTGTTTTTGAACCTGTACTAAATGCAGTTGCAGAAGCTGCAGAATCAGTAATTAAAGTATTAACTGAATGAGTTTTAACTAAACCAGTTATAGGAAATTTATCAAATGAGGTTAAATAGTTTGGACCACCCTTTGCTATTCGATAAGTTAAAACTTGGTTTGCCCCCATACCATCACCAATCATTAAAATTATATTTTTTGCTGTTTTTTCTGGCTCACTGAAAGTCCTCTTATTGGGCATTTCATCGAAATTTATTTTTATTTCCTGAGTATCTTTATTTGGTACTTTAATCAAAATAGGTGCGAATTGATTCAAAAGAAGAATCGTAAAAATTATCGTCATTAAAATTATGACCAGATACTTTAAAAGTGATTTCATTTTGAATCTAAGGTTTCTAACTTAATTTTAAGCTGTTCAGATCTTGGAATCTCGTATTTAAAATCAATAATAGTATTTTCCCAATCACCATAAGTGGGGTTTGCCAGCATAAACCAATGTGTTCCCCACATTTCTGAGTATTTTTCTGCCGCTTTCAATCTTATTTCAGCTGATGCTTTATTATCTGAACCATCAACGAAATCACCCAAGTTATCACCAATCATCATCACGATTCTATAGTTTTCCGCAACTAAACTTCTTCTCGAGTTTTTATTTGAACCCCAATTAGGTTTTTCATTTTTCATTAGAAGTTGATCTAAATTCTTAGTAAATTTAAATCCTAATTTTTCCAAATTATTTTTAGTTGCTTGTTCAACATTCACATCTCTGTTGGTAATAAAAAAAACTTCTATCCCCAATTTAGATGCTTTATTGAGAAATGACTCTACACCAGGCATATAGTCAGCTTGCTCTTCTTCACACCATTCCTTCCAACCCTGAGGATAGTAGGTGTTGGTTTCAATTAATCTTGCTTGGTAGGCAATATTATCTAATACAGTTTGATCTACATCTAAAATTACTGCAGGTGGTTTACCAGAAAAACCCTCTGTCTGCTCTATAGCAGCTGACACTTTAGTGTTTTCAACTGCTTTTTCTAACTGATCCTCTGCTGCTTTATAAATACTGAGCGAATTGGTGTAAGACTCAGCTGAATTTTGTACAAATAATGTTGCCATCAAAGATTGATGTTCTTTAGGTTCTGACAATAGAAAAGAACAAAGAAAGAAGAAATATAAGGCATAGTTTTTCATATCTAAATTTTAAACTATTTTATTAATTATGCTTATTTGTCGTGGCAATTACAGTCAATAGCCTTACAAACTTGATAGTTTCTAAAATGTGAGTAAGCAACAAGGAAAGAACCGAATAAGGTAAGGCCTTTTTCACCTAATTCTCCCCACAAGCTCTCTCCAAAAGTTACAGCAAAAATAAGCAACCCTAATCCCAAAACTGCTGAGGGTATAAAAGTGCTAACTTTGTGGTTTTTGTAGCCAAGATATAGGGCAACAGTACTAATGGGTACTGCGATTAAAACAATGAATTTATGCACTAATTCATCTCCAAGGTTTACAGCTAAATAACCAGAACCAAGAATTAAGACTGAAGGTGCAAAAAAACAATGCACCAGACACGCAATAGAAAGGGTCATTGCTGCTTGATCGGAACGTAATTGAGTTTTAATCATTTTGATATGTTACTTGCCTTTTAAAATGTTATCTACTTAAAGTAATTTTTAATCCATTAATCCAAGTTCAAATTGTATGTTTAACATTCTGCCTCTTGGATCATGTACTCTTGTGTCAAAACTAAAGTCTGGAGCGTCATATAAAAGTGGTGGATCTTCATCAAAAAGATTTATCAGAGCGAACTTGCCATCCAGGCTTACATTATTGAAAAGCACTCCTATTGGGAGTTCAAACGATAAATCAAAAACCAGGAATGAATCAACTTTACTTCTATATCCAAGGCTAGCTGCATTATCTGGAATAGAACGATTATTTTCATAGCTGCTGATGTACCTTGCATTTAAACCAGTCTCATATTCTTTATATTTCCAAGTTAAAAATGAATTAATTCTATTTCTAGGAAGTGCATGAGTATGTGTATCAAAATTGAATTTGCCAATTCTATTTATCAGTGTGTTTTCTGAACCATCTGAACTTTGATCGGGTGTCAAAAATTCAAAAAAAGAAGTTCCTTTTAAAGCGAATTCCAATTGGCCATTATCATCAAGATCAAAATTATGTTCGTAGCTTAAGTCAATACCAGAGATTAGTGTATTTTCTTCATTGAAGTATGTTGTAGTTACTGCGATAAGTTCACCGTTCTCGTTTCTTGTGATACTTGGGCCTTGGGGGTCAAGGTCCAGTAAAGCTTGTGAGCTTTCCGCTTCAATTCTGTTTCGATAATCAATTTCCCAATAATCGAGAGAAAATCTATTCACGTCAGAATCGTATACGAACCCAAAATTAGAATTAGTTGAGGTGGCTGGTTTTAAATCTGGATTACCTATTCTTGCTTGTCGAACAAAAATATTATCATCAAGATCTCTAACACTGCCAAGATTTATGTCACTTGAGAACATTTGCGCCATAGATGGCATGGTGAATGATGTTCCACGTGAAATTCTGAAAGTTATTTCTTCTATTGGACTAAATCTTATAGAAAGCTTTGGATCTAATGATGAAAAATTATCAACTTTTTCATATCTGGTTGCCAATCGTAAGCCAAGTGATCCAAAAAATTCTTGCTCTCCCTCAAAAAAAGCACCATATTTATTTCTACTTTCATCAACATTTTGACCTCCACCAAGAAAAAATAAATCGGCTGTTTTGGTAATCTTGCCATCATTATCAAACTCTGCTCTGGCTAAATCGTTATATTCAATATCAAGAGTCTCGTTATTGAGCTGAATCCCGAATGCGTAATTAAAATCATTGAATGAGGATCTTGCTACAGTTTCTAAAGTTGTAAGGCCGCCGTCTTTTGTTGAAATTTCTGCCCCCCTAACGAAATCTATAAGTTCTGGTGAGTTCTGCGTGTGATCGAATATATTCCAAGTGAGATCACCATTTTCTCCACCGTTACCAATTAAGGCTTGTTGAAANCGGGAGTCAATNATATCTGGCCTGTTATGTTCATTTTTATGTTCACTTGTTGTGAGAGATAAATCTATCTCAAAATTATTCAGAGCTAATAGGTAACTGTAACTTAAATGGTACTGACTAATATCTTTTGGTGATAAGGGTGAGGGATACTGAGCTCCCAGAGGTCTTCCCAGCCATCTAACTGGAACATTAAATGGGCTTCCACCTTCACCCGGATTTATTTCGCGAGATAAAAAGGGTAGTGCCGGATAGGATGGAGATTGGGGATTGTCATTCACTTGAACGCTTGAAGTTAAAAGTGTGAAATCATGGTTATTATTGGATAATGACAAATAGATTTTATTGTGGTTCTCATCGTTATAAAGATTAAATCTTGTACCATACCTAAACCTACAAAATCCATCTAAAATTCCACCGTTCTGCTCACAATTTGGATCAGGTACAACCTGACCAGATGTATATTCTCCTGCATACAAACCATCATTCACGGTATCGTCATCAGTTAAAATAAAAGTATTGCCCAAACCGCTAATTGCTAATTCAGCAATTTGGGGGATCTCTGAAGCAGAAAAAGGCGAGCGATCTAATTGATTAAAACCAAAAACAGCATTTAAGCCCAGGAACTTTGCACCAAATAATAAGCCAAAGTTTGTTTCTTTATTATTATTATTCTCAGCAGTTTGATCACCAAATCTAATTTTAAATCCCTCAAATTCTTTGTGAGTTTTAAAATTAATTACCCCAGCTACAGCATCGGAACCGTAAGCAGTTGTTGCGCCTTCTTTTAAGATTTCTATATTCCTAAAAGCAATCTCAGGGATGATGTTTGCATCAATATAACCCTCCCCATCATTAGAAGGAGTTCCCGCAAATGTATGTCTTTTAGAATTGATAAGTAATAGAGTGGATGCCTGATTCAAACCTCGCAGTGTAATGGATGCCATTCCTTGGTCAACTCCCTCAAGTGCATTAGTTTGGAAACGTGAACCAGATGAACTATTTAAAAATTTACTAATTTCAGCAATATTATTGATATTAAATTTATCAAAATCGTCAGATGATATTTGCTCTATAGGAGATGAATCTAATTCTGTATCTTTTAAATTGGAGCCAGTTATTAAAACTTCTTCAATTTCTTGGGAGTGAAGTGTACTCACACTTACTAGAAGTGCATATAAGAGTACTAATAATTTAAGCTCCCTCACTAGAGGTATTATTACTTTAATGATCTACAAAAGCTAGTTTAAAAAACAGTGACGTCTTTGAATTCAAGGTCTACATCAAAATCTCTACCATAACCAGCGATACTGATATCTCTGATATTTTGGGGCTTCATTGATGCCATCATGTATCCATTTTTTTTGAAATCGCTAAAACTAATTTCAAATTCCTGCCAGTTTTCACTGACGTTAAAAGTTGAGCTTAAGTAGGACCATGGAGGCATTTTTACTCCTTTGAGAGTCAAGTGAACTTCATAAGTTTCGTTGTTGCCTCTGGCTTTGAATTTTATACCCTTAGCATTTTTATTTATCTCTTCTGGTCTGTGGGCTAATCTAACGAATCCACCGTCTTTTTTTACGACGTTACCAGTCATTTTGAATGTGCCATCATCATAATCAGCTTCCAAATTTGATGATCCACCCATAACTCTGTCAGTTACAACATACCATTGATCCGGTTTTTCAGACATTCCAGCAAATGCGCTCATAGTTAAAAAGAGTAAAAATACATATAAATTTTTCATTGTATAAATTTAAGACTATTGAGAATTATTTCAAGCGTAGGCTTAAGCTGCTTGAGATTCTTTTTTTGAGAGTTGGTTTAGGTAATTTGCTACATCNAGCATTCTATTTGAGAATCCCCACTCGTTATCGTACCAGGCTAAAATTTTAGTTGAGTGATCTATTTTTCTTGTATGAGATTTATCGTAAATAACTGAGTGAGGATCATTTCCAAAATCTGTACTTACCAAAGGCACCTCATTAACATCTAAAATTCCAGAGAGGCCATTTTTGGAAGCTGCTAAAAGTCTTGTATTCAATTCATCAATGGAAAAATCTTTCTCAGTTGTAAATGTGAAATCCAACAAAGATACATTTGATACCGGCACTCTAACTGCAAGTCCATCTAGTTTTCCTTTTAATTCAGGCAATACATCGCCAACAGCTGTTGCGGCGCCAGTTTTTGTTGGAATCATAGATAAGCTGGCTGCTCTTGCCCTTAAAAGATCGGAATGATGTACATCCAATAATGACTGATCGTTTGTATAAGCATGAATAGTGTTTGCCATACCATTTAAAATTTTATATTCCTCATGAATAACTTTTGCTAATGGTGCAAGACAATTAGTTGTGCATGATGCATTTGAAATAATTTTATCTTCTTTCGTTAACGTCTCATGGTTCACACCAAATACAACGGTTTTATCAACGTTTTTTCCTGGAGCTGAAATTAAAACTTTCTTTGCTCCTGCTTCTAGATGTTGTTTTGCTTTATCCTTGCTAGTAAACAAACCAGTGCACTCAAATACTATGTCTATGTTTAATTTTTCCCAAGGAAGTTTTGAAGGCTCTCTTTCTGAGTAACATGCAATGTCATGACCATCAACTTTAATAGAGGTCTCTGAGCATTTAACCTCATTTTTGAGCTTCCCATGCACTGAGTCGTATTTTAGAAGGTGGGCATTATCACTTGGGGATCCAAGATCATTAATAGCTACAATTTCTATTTGATTAAATTTCTTCCAGACTTGTTCTCTAGCCAGATATGAGCGCAGAATGTTTCTACCAATTCTGCCAAAACCATTTATTGCAATCCTCATTTATTTGTCTATTAGTTAAAAATGTAAGTTTTTTTGATGAATTTAGGAAGAATATATTAATTTTATTAGCATAAATCAATAAATTTACATAAAAAATTGATTTATCGATGAGTTTTGAGCTTATTTGTGACTTTTTGCCATATCTTTTCAATGAAGCCTACAAGTACTTCAAATTCTTCAATTTCATTAGGATTAAAATCTTGACCATAAGCTTTTAGAAAAATATCAAGTTGATCTGAAGATAAATTAAACGATTTTTTTATTGATGCAATTTCATATATTGGTTGATTTAACCCAGTATATTCCCAATCTATAAATTTCATGTTTTTATCGAGAAAAATATTCATTTTGTTGAGATCATTGTGACAAAACGCGAGCTTATAAGGTTTCTTATAAAGCTTATCAAACAGTGCAAAGCTTTCTTGAATTTCAATTGAGTTACTTGTGCTGAGCATATTTCTATAACCTTCAATCTTTTCCTCAAAAGTATCTATAACTAGGTTTCTGTAATCTAATGAGTGAAGTTTACTTAATGTCTTGCCAAATATTTCTAAAAAAACTTCATTGTACTCAGAACTTTCAACCGGATATTCTATGTATTCATATACTGTGCGATTGTTTAGCAAATCATAGTCAAGAATTTCTGGACAGAGATCATATTTGTTGAGAAATTGATGAATTTTCAACTCTGTCGCAATAGAATTAGTGATAATTGCTTCTTTTTTAGTTTTTAATACTGCTTTTACATCATTTAAATAACAATATGAAACCCGAGAATAAGGTGTTTCACTGATAGTTTCTAATATTTTAATTTTGCCCATCTGCGTGTTGCCAACTTTTACTCCAAGCTCTATATCCAAATACTACAAGCACTAAATAAACCACAAAGAGCAATGCAGTTGGATACAACTCACGTGATATAAAAAGAAAAACTGAGACGAAATCTATAACAAACCAGTAGAACCAATTCTCTAGAATTTTTTTAGCAACAAGATACGAAGCTGCTATTGCTCCCCAAGTTGTAAATGCGTCTACAAAAGGTGATGCAGCAGTAGTATAAATTGTCAAAATATAACCAGATACAAAAGTCAGAAAAATTAAAATTCCAATTACTATTAAATGATTTCTAGCACTCCAAGTTGAAATTTTTAAAGACTCATTTAGATCAGACTTAAATCTCCATTGATACAGACCATAAAAACCAATAAAAATATAAAAGATCTGAAGCAAAGCCTCCATGTATAGACCTGCTGAATACATTACAAATAAATACATTAAGGAACTAATGATCCATGCTACCCAACACCTTACCTCTTGCATCATTGCNAGCACTAAATAAGCAATAGCAAGAAGTGCTGCGACTATTTCAAACCAATTTGCNTGAAGAAAATCAAAAATCATATCTTACTGATAACCCAAGATGCCTTGGGTCACCATGTCTTTCATACAAGGTATCAACAAAATCTGGTGCCTCATTTCCAAAGTAAAATCCNCGGGTTGCATAATANTNATCAAAAAGATTTCTTGCCCAAATCTCAAAGGTCCAATCATTTAGCTCATATCCAAAATTTACATTCGTTAATAAATATGAATCGGATTTATTGTTATGTGAATCTGAATAATAGAAACCGCTCTTTCCAGTGAAATTTACATTCAAATAAGCATTGTTGAAAGGTATGTAATTCAACCCAATCGAGTATGAATTAGTTGGAGCATGAGCTTGTGCTCTTCCTTCAAGATCTAGTCTTGATTCCCAATTCTTGATCTCTGTTTTGAGCAAGCCTAAATTTACAAAAGCACTTAAATTTTCAGAGAAAACAGTATTAAGNNTAAGCTCTAATCCGTAATTGACNCCCTCTGCAGCATTTTGAGTAAGATAAACAAACGTATTTGGATCATTTGGATCTACTTGTGTCGATATCAGCACTTGTTGATCCTCTCGATCAGAATAAAACGCATTTAATCTTAAATCGGTATTTATATTGATAGGCAGGTCTACACCAATTTCATAATTGGTTAAAAATTCTGGATCGTATTCTAAATCTTCAGCAGTTGTACCCTCTATTAAACCTAAACCAACATTAAAGCCGCCTTGTTTATAACCTTTGGCGTAATTAATAAATAGGTTTTTATCGCTATCAAAATTATGAACTAAAGATGCTTTACCACCGACCATACTGTTAGATGGTTTAAATCTCTCATTATCTGAATCTGAATATTTGGCCGACCAGTCCTCCCAACGAAGACCCAAGGAAATTTTAGTAAATGCCGTAAAGTCATATTCAAGATTGCCAAAGAAGGCAGTATTTTCTGAAGAATAATCGCTCGAGGAAATAGTTAAGCTTGAGTAAGGACTAAAGGGATCAAGAGGATCTCCATACACACCATCATCTTGGCGATCATTTGTTTCATCAAGTTTTAAATAAGAAAGTCCCAATACCCATGAAAAAGGCAATCTTTCAGCCTTAAAGTTCTCATTTGATACTAACCTAAACTCTTGCCCAAAAGATTTACGGTTACGTAAAGTTTGCGAAAAATAATCGTATGTATAGGGCGCATGAGAATCAACGTTACCCCAATCCGCATCATAACTGAAAACAACATCTGTATCGGTAGTGCTTGTCAAACTTTGAAATTCTGAATATCTATTTTTTTTGAAAAATTTAAGGCCCAGAGTATCGGTTTTTTGAGCATCCATACCTGGTCGATCTGATAGTGTGTTCAATGAGCCATCTATGGTCCAAATATCAGCAGGATCATCCATATCAACCTGACTAAATAAGACTTTTGCAGTCAAATCTCTGTCTAAATCAAAATCGAGTTTAAGTCGTAGCGTAGTTTCATCCTTTCTAGAAGTATCAGATCTATTCAAATACAGATTCTCACGAAAACCATCGGTGTCATCTTTCCTCACGGCAAATCTAAACCTAATATTGCCACTATCATTGACTGGTCCGCCAAAAGCAAGACCAGAACTTAAAGTATTGTAATCGCCGTATGTAATCTCAGACGTACCCTCAAATTCTTTGGTGGGTTCTTTAGTTTTTATGTAAATTAAACCAGCTAGAGCATTAGCACCAATCCGAGCTCCTTGTGGACCTCTGTAGACTTCAATCTGTTCAACGTCAAAAGTGGTTGCTATGCCACCTTGTCCTGAATAATCTACATCATCAATTAAGAATGCCACCGATGAATTTGGAGTTCCTAAATACCCTGACCGTTCACCAATACCTCTTATTTGAAAATACCTTGCTCTGGAATCACTCGCAGCAAAATTTAGATTCGGTATAAGGTATGATAGATTTTCAAAATGCTTGATTGGTTCACTTTTTATATCGTCCTGATCAAGAATGAATACACTTGAATCCTCTTTGCTTAAGTCCGTCTGACGATAGTCAGCTACTACTATTACTTCTTCCAATTCATCTGAAAAAATGAGTTCAGATGCAAACAAAATTACGAAAATATATAGATAATTTATGATGTTTTTCATGCAATTCCTCCGCCATCACTATATGGTTCAGGTTCAAAGGGTTCCTTTTCAGATCTCAGGACAAGCCTCCCCTTTGCACTAGTAGTAATGATAATAATTATTGGTATAGAAAGCTACAGAATGGTGGGTCTGGCTGGATTTGAACCGGCGACCTCACCCTTATCAGGGGTGCGCTCTAACCAACTGAGCTACAGACCCGAGGAACAAATTATTATAGATTTTTTGACATGTAAGTCTATACATCTACTTATCCCATACCACTTTATAAATTAAATAACCTAATAATCCTCCCATAATCTGAAAAATAATAAATAATGGAGCATCATTAAGATTAATGCCGGCAAATGTATCTGAAAAAATTCTCCCAAATGTTACTGCAGGATTAGCAAATGAAGTTGATGCTGTAAACCAATAGGCAGCACCAATATAAGAAGCTACCATTATTGGAACTTTTTTAGCATCTGAAGCAAAAATGATCATTATTAAGCCGGCAGTAGCGATTAGCTCTGAAAACCACAAATTTGAACCTGTTCTTATTTTTGTTGATAATTCAATCAATGGTAAATTGAACATTAAATTAGCAAGTATTGCCCCTAGTAATCCTCCCAAACATTGAACTGCAACGAAACTAATAAAAGCTGGAAATTTTAATTCACCTCTAATGTAGCTAACTAAGGACACAACAGGGTTAAAATGAGCGCTCAATGGAGCAAAAATTGTAATCAAAAAATATAAACCCCAAAACGTAGCTAAGGAATTTGCTAGAAGTGCAATACCATCGTTTCCATCCGATAAATTTTGCCCCATTATGCCTGAACCCACTACAACACAAACCAATAAAGCTGTGCCTGTAAATTCAGCAAATATTTTATTCTTAAATTTCCCCATTCAATAGTTCAGTATTAATTTTCATTTTTATTAAGTCCCTAATATTATCAAAATCATCATCGTTCATATGTTTTGGATCAGGTATATTCCAATCTAAAGTTTTGGCACTTGGAAAATAAGGACATTCATCGCCACAACCCATTGTTACAACATAATCAAATCTTTCATTAGAAAAATTTGTTACATTCTTTGGTTGAATTTCGTCAACTACAATACCAATCCTTTTGAGAGAATCTATAGCTTTTGGATTAACAGTTTTAGCAGGCTGAGATCCAGCTGATTGTGCAAAAATTTTATTACCATAAATTCTATTACTAATTTGTTCGGCTAATTGACTTCTGCATGCATTCTCAACACATACAAACAATACATTTAGCATACTAAAAGCTGTATTTTACACCTAAAGAGATTGATGAAGCAGTGGAATAGCTTTCGAAAACTTCATTACCTTGTAGAGCTTCATAGGGATCTTCTAATAAATTTCTCAGCTTTAAAGTGACGTCAAGCGTACCATCCAAAGCTTCGTAAGTTCTATTATAAACTACGTCCAACTGAGCTGGTAAATCTTCCATAACATTGGGAATAGTATCGACTCCAAGCTCTCTTATTCTATTGCCAACATCGTTGTAAACAACGCTAAACCTTGAATCATCAGCTCCATAAAAACCAAACTGAAGATTAAAAATATCATCAGGCTGTCCAACAAGAGGTCTATCGTCATAAGAGGATAAAGTTATGTATTCAGGATTGGTTACTGCATTTGAATCTGTATAGGTATAGTTCACTTTTCCAAAAAAATCATACCCAGATATTAATTCACCAAATTGTTTTTGAAATTCAAATTCTGCTCCCTCAAGAGTTGCAGATGCAGCATTTCTGTAACTGACGTAAGAGTCCGTTGCTGCTGCTTCTAGAACTTGTTCAATTGGGTTTATAAAGCTCTTCTCAAAATAGGAGATCGTTAAAAACTCATCGAAGCCAAAGTAATACTCATATCGCAAATCAATATTTTCAATTTCAGCTGAAGTTAATTCTGCAAATCCTCTTTCAAACCTATCCGTTTCGAAGTTAACAAATAATACTGGAGACATTTCTCTAAATTGTGGTCTAGAAACTGTTTCACTAAAACCAAACCTTACTTGCATATTTTCTGCCAACTCATAAGTTAAAGTTAATGCGGGCAATAATTTATCCAACTCATCAACAGATTGAATATTTGTTTGATTGCCAAAAAATTGTTGAGTATTTGTTTCAATAAAAGATTCTTCATTTCGAGCTCCGATGCTTAAACTCAATTGATCTGAAATATCTGTTTCCAGTGAAAAATAGTAGGCATCTATAGTCATATCACCAGTGTAATCATCGGTATTTAGCGATAATTCTTGCAACACCAAACCAGTACGATCATATCTAAAGTTTTGTGGATGCATTATTGAGTTAATTGGCTGTCTTCTAAATTCTTGATCAGCAAATAAAGCCCCATTAGTAAAATCTGGCAAGAATGCATATCTTTTCACATCTGTTTGTCGGTTTTTTTCTGATTGAAGTAAACCAAATTTGAAATCTATTAATAAATCCTCAGTTTCGATAGGATAGTAAAAATCTACTGCCGCCTCGGATGAGTCATCATTTAACCAGGAGAAATTTGTGTAATTACTATCTTGTCTACGGGAAAATTCATATGCGCCATTGTTAAATTCATAAAAATGCTCTCTTTCAAATGGTGATTCTCTTTTACCAGTTGAACCATTCAATCTCCAATCAATGGATAACCCGTTAAGTAAATCGTGTTTACCTGACAATGTTACAGTTTTAATCTCTCGTTCAACCCATTCAGATTTTGTTCTACGCTCATCAAAATCTGCTTCAACATTCCTACCCTCACTAATTGTTGTCCTACTATCTGTTTTTCTTACAATTAATCCTGTGAACTGTAGATAATTAAAATCATCAATATCCCACCCAAGAGTACTAAGAAAATTTGTATCTATTTGATAATTTGCTTTTTTTACTGCGTAGTTATTTCTTCTAACTAAATTTTCTCCTGACCCNCTTGACCATTCTGATCGAAGAATATCAGGTTGATTATCTTTACTTGAATCGTAACCTGCACTAATTAATAGACCCAATCTGCCCAGCTCGTTTAAGTCATAAGCATTGCCATAACTGACATCAAAACCGAAATCTGGATATAGTTCGGTTTTAAGTGGTTGCCAAGTACCAGTAAATCCTTGAGCAGCATATTGAATATCGTAATACGATGAAGTCGCTAGGGAAATGAAATCCGAATTTGCATAAAGTGGTGCTAGTGATGCAGGCAAGTCTCTGTCACCCGTATCAAAACCTGTCCAATCATTATCGTATTGCGGCATCAAATCTACTTCCTNGCCCGTGGCTAAAGAATCGTAAGAAGTGGAAAAACTAATTTCAGTAAATTCTTGGTCTGGTATCAATTTTGTTCTCATATCGATCACTCCGCCACCAAATTCACCTGGATATTGAGCGGAGTATGTTTTTTGTACTAAAACGGAGTCCAATATTGAAGTTGGAAAAATATCAAAGGGAACAACTCTTTTTAAAGGTTCGGGGCTAGGCAATAAAACACCATTCAACAACGCTGAGGAATATCTCTCGCCTAATCCTCTAACATAAACATATTTTCCTTTTACTAAACTTAAACCCGTAATTCTTTTTAATGCATCAGCAGCGTCGCTATCTCCAGCAACACTAATGTCTTCTGCATCAATAACATTAGAAATTTCACTAGTATCTCTTTTCTCATCTGGAATAAAACTTTCTACAACCCTAACCTCTTCAATACTTTCACTGGTCACATCTGTTTCTTGGGCATAGGAAATTATTGATATTAAAAGTGATGATATTGTGAACAAAATTCTCATATAGACTCCTATGAGTTTTAAATTAACTCTAAATTAATACTTTAATGATTCCTTTTTGTGACAAATTTGTAACTTTAAAAAAAAGCTACCCTCGAAAGGGTAGCTTTAATCATCAATATTTTTACTATTCTGATGAACTAGCTGGCTTAAATGCCCAGTTATCAGTCCAATCAGCGTCTGCTGAAGGAACAGCTCCGACATGTTCTGTTGCCTCGAAGAAATCTCCTGCAACAGTAACTGGGGTTAAAGCTGACTCTGTAGCACCATTAACATATCCTGCTAATGAAGAACCTCCTGCTGAAGCAGTATTAGTATTTGAGGATAATAAAGCTTCAATTTGAGCGGCAGTAGGGCCACTAGTATCTTCCTGTGCTAACGTTGCACAAGCAAACAAGTTACCATCATAGTCATGACCTTCTCCGGCAGTACCGTCACCATTAAAGTCATAAGTTTCATCATTATCTATATCCCAACATGTGCTTGCTCCTTCATCAGCAACCACTGAGTTATAAATATTCAGACCTGTACCCTCTCTAAGTAGTACTGCCTGCCCATCTCTACTAACAATTGTTAAGTTAGCAAATGTTGGTAATGATCTTGGCTCTCTATCCATATCTGAACCGTAGTTATCAGCTTCGATAGATCTGTCAACATCAAATGTTTGACCTTGATTTTGCCAAACAATTGCATGCTGTACATTACCTCGCCAACCATCAGTCCAATCGATAGAGTCATCCGAAGCACCCATTACAAGTAAGTGCTTAGCATTAACAGTACCTCCAAAGAACTCTACACCGTCATCAGATGTATTGTAGGTCTGAATATAATTTAGTTCAGTTAGGTTACCCACAGCTTGGAATGCAATACCATTCAATTCATCTTCTGAGTTAAATAGTCTTCCAGCATGTTTTAATACAAGGTAGAAAATATTTCCACTATTGTCAGCATCGTCAATACCACCGTAAGAGCCTGAACCTCCTTCACCATCTGCAGTACAATTTGCTGTACCAACATCTGAAAGATTACAAGCTGTTTGACTAGCTAGACCATTAATAACCAAACCACCCCAGTCGGATGCCACACTTGACATATCTGCAGCTGTATCTCTAACTTCTCTACCTGAAGTCATAGTGACGGGAGCACCAGGTGCACCATTAATCATTATTTTAGAATGAATTGGGACAAGAACGGCATCAAAATCTGTTATTGCACCTTCACCAGCATAACTGTCACTGTAAAGGGTAACACCAGGATCAATTTGCATGTACTTAGCACCAGACCCATCTGCAGCCCCAGTTCCAACTTTTACTTGTTTAACCATCAAGTATGGTAAGCCACCACCGACAAGTCTTATATTCTTGTCTTCGGATTGAGCTGAAACAATCTCACATGCCGGACCAGCACCATCTTTCATATTTCCAAGTGTCGTTCCATATGGACACTCAAATGAATCCATATGAAGACCAAAAGTCCAGCCTTTGGTCCAATCGTTAGCATCACTTTCAACGCCACCAATAAAAGAGGCATCTTCTAGATTTGCATCTTGTGCACTAGCAGTCGCTAATGAATATCCTGAAGCAAGTGGGTGAGTAATATAAGCTGCATTTCTCATACTTCCATGTAAGCCAGAAGCACCAAAATGGGCGCCATTATTTCCTGTTAAGATATAGTCGCTTACACTAAAAGCATTTGGAAAATCTGCTTCGCCAACTTCTTCGTCTTGCACTAAGCCCCCTTGGCCAATTGCGCCACACTTAATGGAGTCAAAAAGAGTTCCAGCAAAGCTTAAACCGTTTTCTTGAGCCATAAAGCGATATGTTTCATCATCATCGACATCAACACAACCTGAACTATCTTCTGCGTTTCCTGATACTATTGAATTCAATAGTTTTACACCAGTTCCCTCTCTAAGTTGCAGGGTATCGCCACCATAATCTTGAACAAAAGTAATATTTGCCATAGCTGGGAATGATCTTGGCGATCTGTCCATATCACTGCCATAATTATCAGCTTCGATAACATTGTCTTTAGATCTTGCTGCATCTGTTACAGGGAAAAGTGTTTGTATAACCACACCGTATTGTGCAAAACCTCTCCATCCGTCTGTCCAGTCAACAGAGTCATCTGAAGCACCGGTGACAACAAAATGCTTCATACCTACAGTACCACCAAAAAATTCAATCCCATCGTCTGAACCATTATGTACCTGAATGTAGTTAACAGATGTTCCAGAACCAACTGCTTGAAAAGCAACGCCATTCAATTCATCGTCATTTGAGAACCTATAGCCTGCATATTTAACTTGCATGTAATTGATTGAACCAGAATTATCTTCATCGTTTGTGCCGCCGTAGTACCCTGAGGCTCCTTCACCTTCTGCAGTACATGCAGCTGTTCCAAGATCTGCCTCATTACAATTATTTTGAGCTGCGAGACCAGATATAACTAAACCACCCCATTGTGCTTCAGCACCGTCTGTAACTTCACCTGTTAAATCACTTGCACCGGTCATGATGACAGGAGCTGAGGCAGTACCATTCACATTCAACTGAGAGTTTGGACTAACAACCAAATAATCTACATCAGAATCAGAGACTGAATCGCCGAGAGATGCAACAAAGCTTGTTGCGCCTTCAAATCCGGCACCTGCGGTACCAACTATTGTTGTACCTGCTTCAATTGTCAATGATCCGTTATCTCCAGCACTTGAGCCATCGGCGTTAATCCCTGCACCAACAAATACTGCTCCATTTAAAGCATAAATTGCATCAGAGCTTATTGTTACATCAGATGCTATTGGGGCTGATGATGGGAAAGTAAGAATACACACAGATTTACTTTGACCATCAAAGTCAGTAGCAACAATACCTGAATCTTCACCAGCAGCACATGCAGAAGGTGCAGGTGTTGGTTCTGGTGTTGGTTCTGGCGTTGGAGCCGGGGTTGGCGCTGGCGTTGGAGCCGGCGTTGGCGCTGGCGTTGGAGCCGGCGTTGGAGCAGGAGTAGGAGCTGGCTCACTTGAACCACCACCACAAGCTGCAACAAATAAAGTCGCTATTACAATCGAAATAGGATTAAAAAAATTTTTCATAAAATTCCCCTCAAACAAAATTGTTCGAAATTTAATGCTATGAATTATTTGTTACAGAAATTTGAAGTATTGAAACAGTATTAAAAATTTTTTGTTTCTATTTTGTGACAGTTCTTATTCTTCAGCAAAAAACATAACATGTTTTTCTTCAAGCCGATCAATTAATTTTTGACCCATGGCCGGCGCAGTAGTGTAAATGCCACCAGGTAATTCAGGGCAATCAAATAACAGGCATAAAGCACTTTCTGCAATCATTTTTGACGTTGAGGAATAACCAGGATCTCCTTCGCCTTTAACAGAGACATTAATTTTTATCTCCTCAGCGTCAACTCCTGTAAATAACATGTCGTACCTTCCTGAATCTCTGGATTCTTTTGAGGGACCTTCACCAGGTTTTGGAACGTTATCGCCAAGTAGTGGGTTATAAGCTGAAATTAACTCTGCTTTTTTTTGACCGGCCTCTCCTGGTCCACAGGAAAACATCTCATCATAAAGAAAATTTTCGCCATAAGGATGTCCCATCATTGCATTTGATCTATGGACATTTTTGGTATTAATGGCAGCCATAAAAAACGGAGCAACCCACTCATTAGTAATGTCATCGTGATAAGGTTTATTATCTCTGACTTGTTCAGGTCCTTTAAAACCCTCGCATAAACAAAATGGATCAATTAAAACGTTGAAGAAGTCAGGGTTGGTTTTTAATTTTCCCAGTGTTGCCCGAAGCGATGCAGCTGTGCCACCAGAAAATTCTCCTTTCATGGATCTAACTCTACATTTGACTTGTTCGACTGGTTTACCGAATCTTTCATTTGCAATATTTTGGAGCATGAAAACACCGAGATCAGATGGAATCGAATCAAAACCGCAGCTATGAACTATCCTAGCACCTGACTCTTTTGCATCAGCTAAATGTTTTTGCATTTCAAACATCCAACCTGGCTCTCCACATAAATCCACATAATCGACACCATGTTTAGCACACATGGCAAGAATATCGTTTCCGTAAATTTGATAGGGGCCGACTGTAGTTAAAATTAAATTTGTCATGCTTGTGGCTTTTTCAATATCTTCCATCTTAGTTGAATCAAGTAATATGGCCGGCACATTACATGCGAGTTCAGCTTTAACTGCATCAATTTTTTCTTGATTTCTGGCTGCTATTGCCCATTTAAGATCAGAATAATTTTTATTTAAATATTCCACGACTAATTTTCCAGTAAAACTGGTCGCGCCAAAGACTAATAAGTCATATTTTTTTTCACTCATGCTCAACTCCCCTGAATCGTGATGTAAGTAATTTTTTTCTTGCCAACTTGGATAAGTTTTTTTGTGTTAAGTTCGACATGAAAATCTTTTGAATCTATTTTCATTTGGTCAATTTTTACTGCACCTTGGCTTATAAGACGTAAAGCTTCAGACGTGCTTGAGGCAAAACCAATATCTTTAAGAAGATTGGGTAAAGGATAATCCCCCTTATGTTTTACTGTTTTTTCCTCGATATCGCTGGGTAACTCGTTTTTTGCAAATTTTTTAAAAAAATTTTCTTTCGCAGTTTCTGCCTCTTTTTCAGAAGTAAACCTCTTGGTCAGTTCAAGCGCTAAAATAATTTTTGCGTCTCTAGGATTACCGCCCTCATCAACTGATTTTTTTATTTTTTTTATCTCATCTGTAGATTGAAGACTCAACAAATCAAACCATTTAAACATTATCTCATCTGGAATCGACATAGTTTTCCCAAAAATTTGATCGGCGTCTTCGGTAATTCCAATATAATTGTTTTCAGACTTTGACATTTTTTTTATGCCGTCAAGTCCTTCAAGTAATGGCAAAGTAATAATTGTTTGAGGAGACATCCCTTGGTTTTTTTGCAAATCTCTCCCAACTAAAAGATTGAACTTTTGATCGGTTCCGCCCAGCTCAACATCTGCCTCAAGCTCAACTGAATCTTGGCCTTGCATTAATGGATATAAAAATTCATGAATAGAAATCGGCTGATTATTTTTATATCTTTTTGAAAAATCGTCTCTCTCAATCATCCTGGCAACAGTCGATTGAGCTGACAGCTTTATCATATCTGCTGCTGTCATTTGATCGCCCCATCTAGAATTAAAATCAATCACAGTTTTGTCTTTATCCAGCACATTAAACACTTGCTCAGCATAGGTATTTGCGTTTGCTTTTATTTCTTCATCAGTTAATGGCGGTCTGGTTTTATTTTTTCCACTGGGGTCGCCTATTTTGCCAGTGAAATCCCCAATTAGAAAAATAACTTTATGACCTAAATCTTGGAATTGCCTCATTTTTCTGAGGATAACTGTATGTCCAAGATGCAAATCAGGAGCAGTTGGGTCAAAGCCAACCTTAATTGTTAATGTTTTATTATCTTTAAGCTTTTGAACTAAATCATCCTCACCAATGATTTCCTCAATTCCTTGTTTTATAATCTCTAGTTGTTTTTTTAAATCACTCATAAAGCTTTATATATAATATCAAAACATGTACACAGGCTCTCATTTAAAATTAATTCTTGCCATATTATTAATACCTTCAATATTTATATTCCTAATAATAGCTGATTCAGAGAATAGAAGCTTTACAAACGACCCTGAGCTTACTGTAGAAAAAATCTCACTCGGTCCAATAAATCGCGATATAAATATACCCAAGGAAAGTAAAATCAAAATTAAATCTGGGGATACATTTTATTCAACTATGATTGATTTTGGAGTGAGTCCCGGAACCATTAGTAAGATTGCACAAGACCGAAAATTAAAAAAATTTATTAGCTTGCGTGTAAATGATGTCCTTTACATAACTTCGACTGCAAATGGTTTAACCGTAAAAAGATTTGATGAAAACTTTTTTTTAGATGTGCTCACTATCAAGAATGGTGATTTTATTTTTGAAAAAAAACGCGATAACTTAGAGAGAATAGTCCAATTTAGAGAATTTGTTATATCGGATTCTTTATATTCTTCTGGAAAAAAAGCTAATGTTCCAGATTCAGTTTTAGGAGATCTAATTTATATTTTTGGTTGGGATATTGATTATGCTTATGACATCAGAAATGGTGATGTAGTTAAGATTCTTTATGAAGACATATTTTCTAATGGAAAACTTGTTTCAAATGGGGATATTTTAGCTGCTGAATTTACTAACAAAGGTACAGAAATAGCTGTTATACGTTTTACTCAAAGAGGTAGAAAAGACTATTACACAATAGATAGCAGTAATGTTCGAAAGGCTTTTTTACGAACACCTATAGAATTTGCACGTATTAGTTCTCACTACAATCCAAATAGAAAACATCCAATACTAAATACAATTAGAGCACATAAAGGGACAGACTATGCTGCGAAAACTGGTACTCCTGTTAAAGCAACAGGAGATGGTGTTATAAAAAATGCTCAATATTCAAGTTCTTACGGCAATTACATTGATATAGTACATTTCAACAAATACATGACTAGATATGCGCATCTCAATGGTTTTGCGAAGGGAATGAGAAAAGGCGCAAAGGTCACACAAGGCCAAACCATTGGATATGTAGGTTCGACCGGACTAGCGACTGGACCACATTTGCATTATGAATTTCATATTGATGGCAAGCATACTGATCCTGTTAAGGTTGAACCACCAAATGCTCAATCGATAAATTCGTACAATAAAAAATATTTCGATAAACTTGTTAAAGAGAGATCAGAAATTATTTCTAACATCTCAAGTATTCAATGAAAAACCTATATGTAGGTCTTATGTCTGGCACTAGCCGAGACAGTTTGGATGGCTGCCTAGTTTCATTTCAAGATGGTTTAAATGTCTTAGCCTGTGAAACTTTAAATTTTTCTGAAGGATATCAAACGTCTGAAGATCAAACATTAATTGATAAAGAAATTACTACAAAAAGTATTGAACTCGTAAATAACCTTACAAAAAATAAAGAGCAAAACGTAGTAGCGATAGCTTTTCCAGGTCAAACAATTTCACATAACGATGATTTTAGTTTGCAAGCAGGTTCCCCAGAAATAATTGCCAAACAGACAAAAATTCCAGTTTATTCAGATTTTAGAAATTTTGATATCTCCAAAGGAGGCAAAGGTGCCCCATTAATTCCAGCCTTTCATAAATATCTACTATCAGAGAAAGGAAAAGAAAAATTAGTACTCAACATAGGTGGTATATGCAATGGTACCTACCTGAAAGATGATCAAATTTTACACTCGTCTGATATCGGTCCCGGTAATTGCTTACTGGATGCAACCATGAGAAATTTTAATTTAGGGAAGTTTGATAAAGATGGATTTTTGGCATCAAAGGGTCAAGTTGATAGTACATTATTGAAAGAGCTTTTAGATCAAATTGATTTTCTCTCATATCCACGAGCTGATGATCTCAGTGTTTATATCAATCTTATAGAAAAAAATGAAAAGGCTCTTAATAAAAAAACTCCTGAAGACATCTTATGTACTTTTATAGAGCTGACTGTGAAGAAAATCGAAGAGTATTTCATTTTTTGTGGTGCACCAGCGCAAGTTATATTTCACGGAGGTGGAATAGAAAATAAATACTTGATGGGACGAATAAAAGAAACTATTAAAACTAAAATCACTTCAATCGATAAATTAATCCCTTCAAAGTATGTAGAGGCAGCAGCATTTGCTTATCTAGCATTTAAAGAAAGGGCAGTTTTGTTTAAATAGAAAAGGATGCGCCGCATCCACATGTAGAAGATGCATTTGGATTTTCAACGGTAAACTTTGAGCCCATTAAGTTTTCGACATAATCAATTTTTGAACCAACTATATAAGGATAAGACATATGGTCCAAGACAACTTGAACTCCTTTATCAAATTCAAGTTTCGCATCCTCATCTTGATCAAATTCATCAAATTTAAATCCGTACTGAAAGCCGGAGCAGCCACCACCAGTGACATAAACTCTGAAGAATTTATTATCTTCTGAGTCTTTCAACAAAGAAATTTTTGAAATTGCACTTTCCGATAGTTCGAAGGGTCTAGCTTTTTTAATTTGTACATCCATATCTGAGTTTCATATTCTATCAAAAATAATTATTGACTTATAATTCTTATCGATATGAAAAAAACGGCGATTATTTACTCTAGTACTGACGGGCATACGGTAAAAATCTGTGAAAAGATTATTGAGATCATCAAACATGAGTCAATAATCAGTTTATCCAGCATTGAAGAGGCTGATTCTTTGGATCTAGAAAGCTTTGATTTTATCTTAGTTGGTGCGAGCATTAGGTATGGCAACCATAAAGCAAATTTATTTAGTTTTATTAAAAATAATTTAGAATCACTTAATAAAAAAGATACTGCATTCTTTAATGTTAATGCTGTTGCTAGAAAAGAAGATAAAAACACTCCTGCGACAAATCCATATCTAATTAAGTTCTTAAAAAAGGTTGCTTGGAAACCTACTCTTTTAGAAGTTTTTGCTGGAAAGATTTCTTACCCAAAATACCATTTTTTTGATAAGCATATGATTAGATTTATTATGTGGATGTCTAAAGGACCAACTGATCCTTCAAAAGTGTTTGAATTTACAGATTGGAAGAAAGTTGAGTCCTTTGGAAAAAAAGTTTTGAATGATTTTCTAAAAACTTAATTTGTTTTCTTAGGTGTTGGGATTAGCTTAATTAGTCATATAAAACTATCATTATAAAAGTGAAAAATTTGATCTTTGGAATCAAAGATTGTCATCAACGTCTTTATGAAAACAAAAAAATCACAAGATTTATTTGAAAAATCTAAACACCACATAGCTGGAGGAGTAAATTCACCCGTTAGGGCCTTCAAAAGTGTAGGAGGAACACCTATATTTTTTAAAAAATCTAGAGAATGTTATTTATATGATGAAGATGGAAATAAATACTTAGATTTTGTTGGCTCGTGGGGGCCAATGGTACTAGGTCACTCAAACAAGAATATAGTCAATGCTATCAAAAATCAGGCAAGCAAAGGAATAAGTTTTGGAGCACCCACTAAGAATGAATTAGAAATTGCAAAAATAATAAAATCCTATTTACCAAGCATCGAGAAACTGAGAATGGTCAACTCTGGCACGGAAGCTACTATGAGTTGTATCAGGTTGGCTAGGGGAACTACCAACAAAAAGAAAATAATAAAATTCATTGGTTGTTATCACGGACACGTAGATTCATTACTAGTTAAAGCTGGTTCGGGATTAGCAACCTTAGGAGTACCTGATTCACCCGGAATACCTGAAGAATTATCACAACTAACAATATCACTTCCTTATAATGATATTCCAGCTCTCGATAAAGCATTCAAAGAATATGGCAATGATATAGCTGCAGTAATAATAGAACCAATTGCGGGAAATATGGGTTTTATAGAACCTGATATAAATTTTCTTAAAGAATTAAGAAATTTATGCACCAAGAACAAAACGATTTTAATATTTGATGAGGTTATGACTGGTTTTAGAGTGGCACGTGGTGGAGTTCAGGAATTATTAGGAATCACACCAGATTTGACCGCACTTGGCAAAATTGTAGGTGGTGGTTTGCCTGTGGGTGTCTACGGTGGAAAAGCGGAAATAATGAATAATATTTCTCCAGATGGTCCAGTTTATCAAGCTGGTACATTATCTGGCAATCCAATTGCTGTAAGTGCTGGAGCAGCCCTATTAAAACAACTAGCAAATAAAGAAATTTATACCTCCATGGAAAAGAATGCACAAAAATTCTTAAATCCAATCAAAGAATATGCAGATGAGCTAAATATACCTTTCTCATTTAATGTCAGAGGTGGAATGTTTGGTTTTTTCTTTTCTAATTCATTGCCAAAAAATTTCGATGATGTTCAAAATACAAATATTGAATTATTTTCTAAGTTTTTTAGAAAAATGCTGGAGAAGAATATTTATCTACCTCCATCAGCTTATGAAAGTTGCTTCATATCAACTCTGCATGATGAAGCTAAGATGTTAAAAGCTGCTAAACTTGCTCAAGAATCACTGAAAGAAATAAAAGATGAAATTTGATATTTTGGGGGTTGGGAACGCTCTCGTAGATGAAACTTTTTACGTAGAAAAAAACTTCGTTGATAGTACAGATCTTTTTTTTAATCAATTTAAATCAATTTCTTATGAAGATCAGGAAGACATACTTTCTGGATTGCCCTCAGATGCAGAGCCAGATGTTGTATGTGGAGGTTCAACTACAAATAGTTTAGCTGCAACATCTAATTTTGGATCCAATTGTGCACATATTTGTCAATTAGCAAACGATGAGAGAGGCAAACTTTATGAAAACAATCTGAAGGAAAATGGTATTACATCCATCAATTCTTTTTACCATGAAGAGGTGCGTACTGGTAGATGTCTTGTTTTCATAACTCCTAACAGTGAAAGAACTATGGGAACTTATCTTGGTGCTTCTGAAAGGTTAGTTTTTAATGAAAATTTTATTGAAGCTGCTAATAACTCAAAAATCTTATTTTCTGAAGGCTACCAATTCACTTCTGATGAAAATTTTTCAGCATTTCTAAATATTCTAAAAAGCACAGAACAAAAAACTAAAATTGCACTAAGCCTCTCAGATCCAGGTGTTGTGGAAACTTTTAAAAACAGATTTAGAGAAGTTTTTAAAGTCAGAAAAGTTGACTACCTTTTTTGCAATAAAGAGGAGGCAACATCTTTGGTTGGAAATAATTTTGTAAAAGATCTTGGTGATCTTGCAGTAAATTTCGTTGTTACGAATGGAGCAGAGTCATCCTTTGTGGTTGAAAATGGCTCCTATGCTGAAATTAAAGCAAAAAATGTCAAAGCCATCGATTCAAATGGAGCTGGAGATATATTTGCCGGGGCAGCTCTCAATAAAATTATTGAAGAGGAAAGCTTTTTAAATGCATGTAAATTTGGAAACTATGCTTCTTCTAAAATTGTTCAAGAAAAAAGCCCAAGACTTTCTGTTGACCAGTACAAAAAGCTAAAAGCTGATTATTAATGTGACTCCTGATATTTATAACGACAAAAGGTTTGGTATCAGCCAGGAATCGATTTCTAAAAATGCTCTAAATATAATTTCAAAATTACACAAATCAGGGTTTGAAGCCTATATTGTTGGAGGCGGTATCAGAGACATGATTAAAGGATTGAGGCCAAAGGACTTTGATATTGTTACAAATTGTGAGCCAGAAGAAATAAGAAAAATTTTCCGAAATTCTAGAATTATTGGTAGAAGATTTAAGCTGGTTCATATAGCTTTCGCTGATGAAATTATTGAAGCGACAACATTTCGTGCAGGAGGAACTAGTACGACAGAATCAATAGAAATAAACGAAAAGGGTCGGATTGTAAGAGACAACAATTGGGGCACACAGGAAGAAGATGTGTTGAGAAGAGATTTAACTATTAATTCCATATATTACGACCCTTTTTCACATGAAGTAATTGACTATACAAAAGGGATTAAGGATCTTAAAGATAAAAAAATCAAATTTATTGGCAATTCTGCAGAAAGAATAGTTGAAGATCCTGTAAGAATTCTTAGAGCTTTACGTTTTGCCGCAAAATTAAACTTCTCAATAGATCAGGAAATAGTAGAAGGTATTAAAGATCATAAAAATCTGCTTATAGAAATGCCACCTGCAAGGCTTTATGAAGAAGTTATTAAGCTGTTTATGACTGGGCATGCAGAGCAATCATTTATTCAGCTTAAAGCATATGGTGTATTTGATGTTTTATTTCCTAATTTCGTGGATGACCATGGCGAGTTTGACAGATTTTATATAGAAGCATTTAGAGAAACTGATAAAAGATTTAAATTAAATAAAAAATTAAATGTAGGATTTATTTTTGCTGTTTTACTTTGGCCAAAGATTTTTCATGACTCAAACATCAGTACGCAAATAAATTTTAAAAGGTTTTATAGATCTATTGCTGAAGTTGTTCGAAAACAACAAATGATTACATCCATACCCAAAAAGTACTCGAGTTTCATCAAAGATGTTTGGATGAATCAAGTTCGATTTAATAGGATTGGAAAAAAATCAATCAACTTTACAACAAGTTTAAGGTTTCGAGCAGCCTATGATTTTTTATTATTAAGGAATATAAATGAACAAAACTTAGATACTTCAATTAACTGGTGGACAGAATTTAAGACAGCAAATTATGATAAGAAAATAAGGTTACTAAATACCCGAAAGAAAAAAAATGCAAGAAGGCAAAATTCCTAACTACATAGCTATAGAAGGACCTATAGGTGTAGGCAAAACTTCACTTTCAAGAAAAATTGCTATGGATTTTGGTCATGAGCTATGTTTAGAAGAATCAGATGAGAATCCATTTCTAAATGCATTTTACAAAGACAAGCAGAATTATGCTTTTGCTTCTCAACTATATTTTGTAATGCAAAGATCCCAGCAAATAGATATGTATTTTTCTGATGATTTGATTAAAAGAAAGATTGTTGCCGATTTTATGTTCCAAAAAGAAGATCTTTTTGCTGAATTAAATCTGACAACAGATGAATTCAAAATTTTTAAAGAGGTTAAGGCAAAATTTTATGCCTCTCATCCAAAACCTGATCTTATGATCTATTTACAAGCTACACCTGAGAGAGTGTTAGAAAGAGTAAATAAGAGAGCTCGCTCTTATGAAGATCACGTTGCTCTAGAATATCTGGAAAGACTATGCGAATCTTACACAGAATTCTTCTTTGATTATTCTGAGACTCCTTTACTAGTTTTAGATGTAAATGATGTTGATTTTGTCGAAAATAGTGAAGACTATCAAAAGGTGGTGGATTGTCTTAAAAGAGAAATAAAAGGTAGAGAGTTTGTAAATTTAACACCCAGTTTTTTTTAATGAAAATCGATATCTCTAATCTCAAACAGACTGAATTTCTTGGAAAACAAATTGGCAAATTTTTGGTAAATTTTAATGGGTTAGCTATCTTTTATCTTGATGGGAATTTAGGCACGGGAAAAACAACGTTAGTCAGAGAGATCTTAAAAACAATGGGCTGGCAAGGTGCAGTTAAGAGTCCCACATTTAGTATCCTAGAGGAATATCAAATAGCAAATAAGGATGTTTTTCATTTTGATTTGTATAGATTAGATAGTCAAAACGATTTTGAAATGCTTGGCATCGATATCAATGCTAATTCAAGAGGAATTTTTTTTATAGAGTGGCCTCACAAAATCTCAAAATTCAACTTTGGTGAGGAATTTTTTTTAAAATTATCTTTGTCTAATCGAAATAGATCTATTGAATTTAAGACAAATAATAAGAAATTTTTAAACTGCATTGATAGGATCAATATCAATAACCCAAGCTGATATTTCCTTTTTTGATTTTTCAGTATTTTTTGTAAAGTTTGATAACACTTCAAGCATCTTTTGTTTTTTTGAGCTTTGAATAATGCAAAACATTCTGTGCTTGAATCCAATCTTTGTAACTGGGCTATCAAATGGTCCATATACCTCTAAATCTACTTGAGATAATGCTTTCTTGGCATCAACAAGAAACTTTCTTAATCTAGATTGATTTGAGTCTTCTGCTTTAAGGTACGTAAGATTTATATATGGTGCTAAATCAAGTTTTTTCCTTTCTTTGAGAAGCTCTTTGGCAATTTTTTGATAATTTCCGGTCTGAATCAAATTAAATAAAGGATGATCAGAAACCCTTGTTTGTAAATATACGTTATTTTCAATCCCAGATCTGCCTGCTCTGCCGGCAACTTGTACAATTAGCTGAGCAGTTTGTTCTTGCATATGAATATCTGCTCCGAAAAGACCAAAATCCATATTCAAAACAATCACTAGGCTTACATTTTGAAAATCATGACCTTTTGCTAATAGCTGTGTTCCTATAAATATTTTTGATTCAGCATCTTTTATCTGGATAGAGCTATCCTCTCTTTTAGTTTTTCCTGATACTGTGTCACGATCTATGCGAATAATTTTGGTATCTGGAAGTTCTTTTCTTAGGATTTCTTCAACTTGCTGTGTTCCCAAACCTCTGTGAGTGAAATCTGTACATTCACAACTGGGACAAATTCTTGGAATACCCCAAACGCTTTCACACCTATGACATTTCAGTCTTTGGACATTTTGATGTAATACCAGCGTTGTTTCACAACAATTACTTTTAGCAATCCAGCCACACGAATTGCACATAAAAATTGGGGCATAACCTCTTCGATTTAAAAGAATAAGTGTCTGAAAACCGGCCTTTTGATTATTTTTAACTTTAGTTAGAAGTTCGTTTGATATTCCACCAGTAGTTTTGTTTTGTGTTGCTTGATGTATCCTTATTTTTGGCAATGGAGCATTCGAAATTCTTCTATCTAGTGAACAACTTTCAATCTCATTGTTTTGAACTCTATTAATATTAAAAAGAGAGGGAGTAGCAGATGCATAAACAATTCTTGTTTTTGAACTATATAACATTCGTGCAATCTCTTTCGCATCATACCTAAACCCATCTTGTTGTTTATAGGATTGGTCGTGTTCTTCATCAAATATAATTCCTCCAAGATTAGAAATTGGTAGAAAGATTGATGATCTTGTTCCGATGATAATTTTTGGATTCTTATCTTGTGAGGCAAGCCATACTTTAATTCTCTGTATAGGTGTTAATCCTGAATGATTAAGCAGCACCTTATTACCAAAAGTATTTTGAAAATCATTAAATATCTGTGGAGTGAGGAAAATTTCAGGCACAAGTACTAATGCACTCTTTCCTTTATTGAGAAGTTCTTTAATAAAATGTTTATAAACTTCTGTCTTTCCTGAAGATGTTATCCCAGAAAGTAATATTTCACCTGAATCTTTGGATTTTATGGAGTTTAAAACATTTTTTTGATCTCTCGTTAATGTATGCAAATTATTAAAAGTCTTATCAGAATTAATTTTGATTTCATATTTTTCTAGAGTTTTTTGATGTTTTGCTTTTCTAAGAAATGATGGGATAAAAGACTCAAAAACAATGCCAATAGGATGCATATAATAATCAGAAATATTAATTATTTTCTTTAATAATTGTTTATCAATTAATGGTGAATCATCAAGAACTTCCTCTATTTGCTTCAATTTATAATCATCATCGAAATTTTCTGATTGACTGGTTACAATTCCAACAAGCTTTCTTCTTCCAAACTCAACTAAAACTCTTTTACCAACCAAATTAGAGCTAAACTGATTTTTATAAGTAAATGTTTGGCGTAATGGGGAGGGAATTGCTACCTGAACAAAATTCATGAATTTATTGTAATAGATTATTAATTTGATATTATTTCACACTCAAAATATTTGTTATGAAAAAAAATATACATCCAGAATCTCGCGAAGTGCTATTCCATGACACTAGTGTGGATCAGTATTTTCTTATTCGTTCAACTTTGAAAACTACTCAAACAAAAAAATGGGAAGATGGTAAAACATATCCTTATTGCGTTGTAGACACCTCATCAGCGTCTCANCCNTTCTATACNGGTCANCAAAAGATNCTNGATACTGGTGGAAGGGTTCAAAGATTTGAGAAAAAATTNGGTAAGAAATCTGGCTANTNGCCGGTACTGCCAAAACCTTTCTCACCTCTATCTGTCTCAGCAAATTCAACTACTTCTTCTANGTNNACTTGTGNAACTTTAATAACTACTAATTGTGCCACNCTNTCGCCNGGCTCTATTAAAATATNTTCTTCTGATCTATTCCANAGNGATATGCTNANNGGTCCTTGNTAATCTGAATCTATTANGCCCATCAAATTTCCACANACTAANCCTTTTTTTGCTCCAAGACCAGATCTTGGTATTACCATTCCTGCAAATTGAGAATCTTCAATGAAAATTGAAATNCCTGAAGGAATTATNGTTGACTCATTTGGTGNTANTACTAACTGACTATNAATNCATGCTATTAGATCTAACCCAGCTGAACCTNNAGTTTGATATTTAGGTATTTCAAAATCTTTACCTATTCTTGGATCAAGAATTTTAAATTTTAATTTCATGAGTAGNAGGTTAATTATTGCATAAAATGAATTACTATTTTATTATCATCCGTTCTTATGAGTAAGGTGTGTCAAGTAACAGGTAAAAAAGCTATGGTAGGCAATCACGTCTCCCATGCAAAAAATCGTGTGAAACGTTTATTTAAGCCTAATCTTCACAAACATAAATTTTGGGTAGAATCAGAGAATAAATTTATAACCCTTACTTTATCTACGAAAGGAATGAGAATTATTGATAAGAATGGTATCGATACTGTTCTTAAAGACATAAGATCAAGAGGCATAAAAGTTTAATCTTGCTTTTACTTGCTTCAGCATCTCAAAGACGTACAGAATTGCTCGATTTGATGGGCATAAATCATAAAGTTATTGATCAAAAATTCGATGAGGACTCTGTAATCGAGACAGATCCAGTATTGTGTTCTAAATTAATTGTCGAAGGTAAAAATAAAAGTGCGCGAGCTTTGTTATCAACAACAAAGGATGAAAGTTACCCAGTTTTAACAGCAGATACCTTAGTCTTTACACCTTCCAGGAAAATTGTTGGAAAGCCAAAAAATTATGAGCATTCAAGGGAACTTCTTCGAGAGTTCTCAGGCGCAACTCATAGTGTTTTCTCAACAGTAATGATTAGCACAACAGAACAATCATTATTAAAAACTTGTGAAACAAAAGTTTCTTTTAAAAATATGACAAAAGAGGAAATAGAAGAGTATGTTTTATCTGAAGAAGGAGTTGGAAAAGCCGGAGCATATGGCATACATGGTCCAGCAGGCAAATACGTTACGAATATAGAAGGCAGTTATACAAATGTCGTGGGTCTACCAGTACATGAAACCTATGAAATTTTAAAAGAATTAAATCTACTTTAATTTTTGTTTGCGTAATCTACGATCTTTTCTTTTAAATCTGGAATTTTATTTAGAAATTTCATCCCAGAGTTAAGTATTTTTTCTGATAGGCCTTCTGCATTTCCAAAAGCACCAAAAATACTTTGAATTATCCATGTCATTTGAATATTTTTGTTATTTCTTTTTTTGTTATATTGGCTCAACACTTTCATATCGCCAGAGATGAGTTGATCAAGATTTTCGTCTAGCTGCATAATATCACCGATACCTAAGTTTAAACCCTGACCAGCCATTGGGTGAAAAGTATTTGCAGCATCACCACATAGGACTGTTTTTCCAATATATAAGCTTTTTGCTCTGGAATGTTTTAATTCAAAACCATTACCTAGTTGCAAGCTACTAAAATCTAATCCCAATTTAAACTTTACATTCAACTCTTGAAGTTCCTCACTGACAATACCTGTTGAGTTTGTGCAAAAAATAATAGAATACTGCTCTTCTTTATCATTTAAGGGCAACAATGCTAGAGTCCCTGAATTCAAGAAATACTGTTTTGCTACATTATTATGTTTTGCTTTTACACAAGTTACATAGGCTTTTTGCCCATAGAACCATTCATCACTTTCAAAATCTAATAATTGCCTTACCATCGAATTCATCCCATCGGTAGCAAACAAAAATTCAGCTTCAATCTCGTTTTTATTTGTTTGAACTATTGGATTATCAGGATTCTTTATACCTATTATTTCCTCATTCCATTTAATATTCTTTTCAACATTTTTAATTATATCATTAATTGAATCTTC
>FUFK010048445.1_pt1 | contig 32232 bp, 46 predicted proteins | sample 1021851 | NCBI WGS metagenome assembly FUFK01 (sample SAMEA51879418, study PRJEB19060) | metagenome | reverse complement strand
ATATTAATATATTAATAATATTATACATTCGCTTCAACCGACAATGAAATTTATTAGTTTTGACCTATATCTGTCAACACCTTTTTTCTTGTATACCAATTTATCTGTTTTTATATTTACTGCATGGAATCTAACGCACCAAAAGGTATTTTTGATATAGCACCAGCGATTGATGAACTGAAGTCATTGACCAGCAAGTTCAAGGAGACTGGGGACTTTCATTACATGACAGAGATACTGCTCATCATTGAAGAGATTGAGCTGCCTCTGCTTATCGATACGTTTGACCCCGAGTTCACCGCAGAGGCTTAAAATGTACATCAAGACCATTAAGGGCGTTGANTACCATTTGTACAAAGATGAGGACGAGTTTCGTAAGCACCACTTAAAAGAAGACATCAATGAGGACTGGAGAACAGCAGAGGAAGGCGAATGGGTCAGAAGCGATGATGGACAGGTATTGACCATTCTAAAGAAAGCATTGATGTACAACGACAAGAAAGGCAAGCGTACCTACTANGTAAGGACATTACTAGGTACATCCTTTGCCACAGAAGACCATCAGCTTACTGGAGACCCACCAAAGGACATCTATACCTTCAAGAAGTACAACGAAAGCCGTTTTATCACAACCAGAGAGAGATTGTTCGCTAAAATGGTAGCACTGGGNAGAGAACCNGTAGAAGCGTATTTGAATGTCTATAAGACCAATAACAGGGATTATGCGCATAAACGTACAAAAGTATTGCTAAAACAAAAGAAGATAAGGACACTTGTGAACAAAGAAGTAGAAGAATTGATGAACGACCTTGGTATTACCAAGACGTATCTATTAGAACAAGCGAAAGAAGTAGTAGATAAGACCGATGCACGAGATGCAGATAAGTTGCGCGCACTTGAGACATTAATGAAGATTTCGGGTTTATTATCAACAGAAAAGAAAACAGACTCAGTTGCACTGATACAGGAGTTCACTGGTTTCTCACGCGATAAGTTAAAAGCGTTTGAAGCAGGAACACTACCGGCACCGTCAGAATGATATGGCCGTATCCTGTTTGGGCCCGCTGGGGCAATAGAGTCTACCACATACAGATAACAAGGAGTTAACTATGCCTTATCATAGTAAAAAGAAGTCAGGCGCCAAGAAGAAGAAAAAGATGATGGGTGGCGGAATGGTCAAGCGTAAGAAGATGATGAAGGGCGGAATGGTTAAAAAGAAAAAAAGATAACTATGGCCCGTAAATTTAAAAAAGTAGCAAAAACCAAAAGAGGTGTCCCTAAGAAATATGTTAGGGGTGCNAAGAATCCATCCAAAGTAGAATCAGAGATAATAGAAACAAGGAAGCTCTACGCTGCTGGTAAACTCACACCAGCCATGATGGATAGGATATCTAAAGAGAGGAGTCAAAGTGCCAGCAAAAAAAAGAAGCGCACCAAAAAGAAAAAGCGCAGGTAGTTCAAAAGCTGCTGTAATCAATAAATACTCTAAAAGTTCAGGGATAGCGAAGTCTACCCTGTCCAAGGTGTACTCCAGAGGATTGGGGGCTTATTATTCAAGTGGTTCGAGGCCCGGCACAAGCGCCCACGCTTGGGCTGCGGGGCGTGTTCGTAGCTTTGCCACTGGTAAAGGTGGGGCACGTAAAGCAGATGCAGACCTTATACGTGGNNGTAAAAAGAAGACTACCCGTAAAAAGACCACGAGGAAAANATGAGAAAGAAAGACCCACGCCTCAAAAGAGCGGGTGTAAGTGGATTCAATAAACCCAAGCGAACACCAAACCATCCAAAGAAAAGTCATATCGTAGTTGCTAAAGAAGGCGACAAGATAAAGACCATTCGTTTTGGACAGCAGGGTGCGAAAACAGCGGGTAAGCCCAAGGCAGGGGAATCGCGCAGAACAAAGATGAAGCGTAAGTCATTCAAGGCTAGGCATAGAAAGAATATTGCAAAAGGTAAGATGTCCGCAGCCTATTGGGCAGATAAGGTCAAATGGTAAATGCCAAATAAAAAAGCCAAGGAAAGAAAGCGTAGAAGAAGAAAGCTAACACTTGAAAACAAACAAAGAAAAAGAGCAGCCTACAAAGCAAGAAAAGCAGCTCGAGACGTTTAATATCATACCGGGCCCGTCTGAGATGGCGGAAAAAGATGAGGTACTCGCAAAGGCATACAATGACCTACTGTTCTTTGGTAGGGCTTTCTTGCCAAACGACTTTCTAAACAAGAGTGCATCCCCACCCTGTCACTACGAAATATCTAATAGACTAATATCCACCAAACCCGGAGAGCGTCTTTGTATTATACTTCCTAGGGGTTTTGGTAAATCCATACTGTCAAAGACAGCAATCTTACACAAACTGTGTTTTTCTGGTACTGATAAGCAGAACTTTATTGCTTGGGTCTCAGAAGAACAGGGACAATCCATTGACCACCTTAAATTTTTAAGGTATCACCTTGAAATGAATAAAATGATTAAGTATTACTTTGGTAATATGGATGGTGGTACGGTTGGTAAGCGCTGGACAGAGAAAGACCTCGTAACTCCAAAGGGCGATAGAATCATTGCCAAAGGTACAAGTCAAAGGCTCAGGGGACGTGCTGAGGTGGATGTTCGTTATACCGGTATCATTTTGGATGACTTTGAATCAGAATTGAATACCAAGACACCCGAAAGGCGTAATGAGATTAAACGCTGGGTAGTATCTACCATATATCCAGCACTAGAGGAATCACCGGGTAGAGAGGGTTGGATATGGCTTGCAGGTACGATTGTACACTTTGATAGCTTTTTACAAATGACCTACGATGGCTACAAACAGGCCAAGAAAGATGCTAGGTTCTATCCTTGGGATGTATACTTTCATAGCGCAATAGAGGATGGTCAGTCGATTTGGCCGCAGCAATTTCCATTGACCAAGCTCAATGCAAAGAAACAAGAGTTCATAGAAGCGGGTCTTGTTAATAAGTTTGCTCAGGAGTACATGAATGATGCTAGAGATATTACCAATGCTTCGTTCAAGATAGATAGAATACAGCATTATTCAGGTGAGCGTAAGTATATCAACGGTTTTAATTACCTTGTAGAGCATGACGAGATGATACCGATAAATATTTACATTGGAGTTGACCTCGCAGCCACAGCTTCAGATACCTCTGACTATCAGGTAATAATGGTCATGGGTATAGATGCACGTAAGAATAGATATATTCTTGAATACTTTAGAGAAAGGATACCAACCTTTGATGTACCAAAGCATATCATAGAGCTTGCCAAGAAGTACAGCCCAGTAAAACGCGTTACCATTGAGACCGTAGCAGCGCAGGAGATGGTTAGGGATATGGTAACCCGTATGAGTGCAACAGAAAAAAGACTGATGCCCGGAATATTCAAAGGCGTAAAGCCNCCAGCAAGNATTAAAAAGGAAGATAGGCTCGAGACCACACTAGGGCCTATCATCAATTCTAAAAAACTGTACATACGCAGAGAGATGACAGAGATTGTCGATGAGTTCTTTGAACACCCAAAGCCTCGTAACGATGACCTTATGGATGCGTTGTANTATGCAGANTACTTTGCCCGTCCACCCAAAAGCCAAGCCAGCAGCCGGGATGACTTTTCCAATGACAATCGTAAAAGAAAATCAATCCCTAAGCTTAGAAAATACAACTGGTTGACGGGAGCAAGAACTAATTAAAATAATATTTGCATAATACTTTTTTATTAAGTATATTATGTAGAGTGTGAAGAATATCTTCACCGACTGTTCATAAACATAAAGCTATAAATCCACATACCATATGGCTAATACAAGTAAGGGAAGATTCCCAAGTTACGGTCTCGTAAGAGGCCCATCCCACGCAGATGGTGGGGTTCCAGCTTCGGTTGCTAACGGCCCAGACGTAGAACTCGAAGGTGGAGAATACATTATTCCAAAAGAGGCAGTACCTGATTACCTGCCCGTATTACAACAAATCACACAAGTAGGTAGAGATAGACAACAAATGCAGAATGGTAATAGCGCCATTGATGCGTTGATTGCCTCTGCCTCTATGCAAAACGGCATAGCCCAACCTAAATCACCCGTGTATCAAGAAGGTGGTAGGGTTTCTTTTTTAGAAAGATTACCTTTAATAGGTAATCAATTAAGAGGATATCGTGAATTTCAAGAAGCTGAAGACTTTATCAACAGGCAAAACCCTGACTCTCCTTTGTTTTCTGAAGAAGTTCAGCAAAGGGGTATTCAAGTGGGCGGTGAATTGAAAAATGTAAAAAAATCTGAAAATGATATAACTGTTACAGACTTACTTCAAAGCGCTATGTATAACTACGACCCTCAAGAACTTTCAAGAGGTATAGCTAGTTTTGGAAAATCAGACCAAGGTAAAAGTGTTTTAAATAAACTTATTATTGGAAGGCCTGAAGGATATACAATAGAAGAAGATGATGGTAGGGCAAGTAGATTTGTAGGAAGAGAAAATATTGCTCAAAGCGAGAGAGGAAAAAAGTTATTAGGTTTATTTCCTGTAGGTTATAGTGGTAGTGTTGAGCCAAATACAGAAGGTAACTATCAATTAGACTTTTCAGACCTAGATGCCTTGAAAGCCTTAGCTGGTTATCAAAAAGGCGGTATGGTACAGTACGAAGATGGTGGAGAGGTACACAGCCGTAGAATGTACAATCAAGGCACTGGTTTTAATAAAAAGAAATCAGACTTAGATGGAGATGGTAAAATATCAGAGTACGAACGCAAACGCGGTATGGCAATAGCCAAAGCTATGGGCAAGATGCAGGAAGGCGGGAGTGTTCCTTCTTTTTCTAATAAGAAAAGTTTTAGAGATTTTTTAAACAAACAATTTGCATTAATGAACACTTCTCCTGAAGATTTTGATAGCTCTGATAAATACAGTATGGCCATGTATTCTAATCCAGAAGATAGCGCTAGAGCTGTTTTTATGGATAAAGTATCAGATAAATTTTATACAGACAACAGAAAAAAACTATTAGACAAAACAGGATTTAGTAAATTTTTAAAAAGAAGCCAAAATCCATTAGGTATTTATTCATCAAATGAAGATAGAGTAAGACGTAATGCAGAAATGCAATATTTGCAAAATGAGTACGGTAGCGCTCTTGATGATTTGTTAAACATTTACAATAAAAAAGATATAAAGCAAATGGGTGGCATGGTAGGTATGCAAAGACCTATGAACCCTGCTATGAACTTTAGTCCCATGCAACGCATGAATCCTAGAATGTATCAAGAGGGCGGTCAAGTACAGCCACGCAAACAACAAGAGATGCGTAACCCTAATGTTTATTTTGGCCCACCAGATTCACTTGCTTACAGNGTTAANGATTTAGAAAAACAAGCCGAAGAAAACTTTGAATCATTTATGGATTCTTTAGAGTACCGTAGAAGTTTAAATCCATTTACAGGTAAACCTATGGATACTGACGCTGATGTAAAAAGACTATTAGAAAGAATGAAAAAGTCTAAGATACCACCATCAAGACAGCGTATGCCAATGCAAGAAGGCGGTCAGGTTAAGGCATCTGACATGGGTTTACGAAACTTTGGTGAAGTAACAAGTATGCCTTCTGGCTCTGTTAGTAGACCGGAGTTTGAAGCGTTTATGAACTATGCAGCAACAGAAGAAGAAGCAGCTGAAATGGAGAGAGAGCAAATGGCAAACTTTATGTCATTGCTTGAAAATGAAAAAAGAGTGCGTCCTGTAAAGCCTGACACATATAACACTACCATATCTGAAGAAGACGGTATGATGATTATGTCTCAAAGAAAAGTTCCAAAGCTTTCAGAGGCCTATATGTCAGCATTTGGTTTTGCAACGCCACTTTCTCAAAGACAAGGAGCATTACTACAAAGAAAGATGATTGCTCCAGAAACATTAAATCCATCGGTTAAAGGATTAATTAACAGAGTATTAGTACAAAGACTAGGAAACGAAAATAATTAATGGTATTAGAAAAAGATAAACGAGCTGACTACAACCAAGAGCTGTACAGAAGGTACAGAGATGCAAGGCAGAGTTGGGATACAGAATCTCGTTATGATATAGACTTTTATCACGGCAATCATTTTACCGCAGCAGAGGTAGATGATTTACAGGCTCGCAATCAAGCCGATGTCCCTATGGATAGGATTGGGCCAGCAATAGAAAAATTCAAAGCGGTGTTAACATCTCGTTCACCGGCTTTTACAATTACCCCAAGAGAAGACTCAGATGTAAAAGTTGCTTCATTATGGAGAACTATTATGGGTTTTATCTGGGGACAGTCAAATGGTGACTGGCAACTAAAACAAGCTATTCACGATTACGCAACAACAGGTATGGGATATCTGTATTGTTACGTTGACCCAGAGTCAGACTTCGGTAGAGGTGATGTAAAGTTCACATATGTAAATCCTTTCAGGGTCTATGTTTCCCCTAATACGCGCAACCGATGGTACGATGACGCCGAGAGCGTTATCCTTTCTACTATACTTACAGGTGAACAGGTTACTAACCTCTACCCAGAATTAGCAGAGCAGAAGAATGAAGAGACAGGAGAGATGGAGGCAGGAATCATTCAAGACTTAGAGACCTATCTTGAAGAAGATTATCCTGATGCGATGAATAATAATAGTCGCAAAGTTTATACGCCTGCGGAAACAAAGGAACTAGAATACTACGAGAGAAGCAAGTATCAGATACTTGAAAGATTCTACAAAACAAAAGTTACATTCTATCGTATTATTGATATGCAGAATGGTGAAGAGACTGTACTAAGCGAACCTGAATACGAAGAGTTCGTAGAAAATAACAGAGAGCAGATAGAAGCAAGTCAATATGAAGTAATACCAATACAGCAAACACGTGTCAAGGTTTGTGCTAGTATTGGTCAAATAGTANTATATGAAACAATTCTTAACACAGACCATTACCCAATCGTACCTTTGCCAAACATATTTACAGAAACACCGTATCCAAAGTCAGATGTATCCCGTGCTAGACCAATGCAACGTCTTCTTAATAAACTTTGGTCACTTGCTGTTTCCCATGCTCAAGCGTCTGGTGGACTCAAACTATTAGTTCCACTAGGTAGTGTTGAGGATATTGGCCAGTTAGAGAGAGACTGGGCTAATCCTAATGCAGTAATAGAAGTTGACTCTACGCAAGGCGAGCCACACTTTCCTGCTCCNCAACCATTAGCCTCTGAGTTTTACAGATTGATACAGCAGTGTGAGTTTTATATAGATTTTACGTTTGGACTACCGGAGATGATGCACGGATTTTCTGATAAAGCACCTGAGACCGTTGCCGGTACAGAGCGTATGATTGCACTTGGAACAGAAAGACCCAAGTCAAAACTTAGAGATATTGAGTTTAGTATGAATCGNCTTGGTCAGGTGTTGTACAATTTGTCCAAAGGACATTACACATATAAAAAGATTTTTAGACTAATCAGTGCGAATAACGATATAACAGAAGCTACAGTCAATATGTACGATGATAATGTTGGTACTATTCTTGACATTAAGAAAGAAAGACATAACTTANCTCAGCATGATATTCGCATTGAACCCGGTTCTACATTGCCAACAAACAAATGGGCTGAGCTCGGTGTCTATATGGAAGCGTATAAGATGGGTATTGTAGATAAACAAGAAGTGCTTAAAAAGAANCCAGAGATATTTGATAAGGAAGGTATTATGCGCCGNACTGAAGANAGAGCATTNATGCAAAGACAGATACAGGCAATGGAAGAACANATAAAGAATTTGGAGGGTGACCTCCAGACTGCCCAAAGGGAGTCTGTTAGCGATAGAAAACGTGTCGAGGTTGAGAAATTTAAATCTCGACTACAAGATATCGCTTCAGACGCCAAAGCTGATAGGAGAGTTCAATTAAACAATCTACAAACAAAGGTGAAGCTCGAAGCGGAGAAATTAGCGAATGTTAGAAAAGACGCTAGTTCTGCTCCGGAAGCGTAGAGACATCTATTAAGGAGATACAATGGACAATACACAGACAGAGGCCATGCAAACCGCTGATGGTTTAGCAAATCAAGGTAACGACATCATAGCAGAAGTAAGAGAAGAGACCGACGCCGCTTACGATACTGAAGCAAATGTTGCAGAAGCACAACCACAAGTTGACGCAGTTGACGAAGTGGATTATTCTGCTCCAGAGCAAAACGTTGAAAGCGAAACGGTTCCTCTAAATGAATGGGAAGTAGAAGCAAAGAAGTTTCAGTCAATGTACGATAAGTCACAATCTGAAATTGATAAGCTTCGTAGACTAGAGCCACTTGGTGAGCTTTTAGAAAACAGACCTGATTTAGTGAACGTCTTACAAGAAAATATGAATCGTCCCGCAGAACCTCAGCAAAACAATCAACCCGGTTTAAAAGCGGAAGATTTTAACCCTTGGGATGCGTATTATAATCCAGAGTCACCATCTTTCAAGTTCAGGCTAAATCAAGAGATGCAGCTTGCCAAAGATGTAGTAGACAATGCGATGACGCAACAAAAGCAACAAATGCAAGAGGAGATAACATACAACAATACTGTTAATGAGTTACGTAATACCTACAAATTTTCTGACACTGATGTCAAAGAGTTTATGGGCTTTGTTACGCAACCAAAAGAGTCTGTTGGGTTATCAAATCTGGTGAAGCTATTTCGGGACGTTAAGAATAAAGGAAACGGCCCAGAGACTGCTCAAGCTGTACGACAAGCTCAAGAACAGCCAAGAACGGCTGGCGTTCTTCAAGGTGGAGCACCTAGCTCTCCTAAGAGTGAAGAAAGTAAAATTTGGGATGGTATCGTAAAAGCGGGAAGTCGGAATAGCGTACTTTAATTAACTAACAAATGGAAGGAATTATATAATGGCATATAATAATCCTCATCCGTTGAAGGTTGGAGACCCCGGTGCGGTAATCGACAGTACGATTCCTTCGAGACGACTGTTTAACTTTAGTGATAGAGTAGCAGACCTCGCTCCAGAAGAATCACCATTTTTTGTTTACTTATCCAAGGTAGCCAAAGTTCCAACGGACGACCCACAGTTTAGGTGGCTGAAAGACAGAAACAAGATTGACATGACTGATAGAAGTTTCCAGCTTGCAGCTGCTCACACTGTTCCTGCTGCTGGAAGTACACTTACTTACACGGTAGAAACAGATGGCGAAGACTCAGTAGACTTCCTGATTAAAGGTATGGTATTTGCTGTTGGTGAAACAAACACATCAACCAATGAGCCTGAAACAGCTATTGTACGTATTGAAAGCTCTCCAGTAGACACTGGCAGTGCAACAACCTTTACAGGTCGCACAATTTCTGCGGCAACTGGCTCAACAACAGCAGCCGCTGACCAAACGAAGTGTACTGTTATTGGTAGTGCTTTTGAAGAAGGTTCAGGTTCTCCTGACTCATTCTCTCGTGAACTCGACAACGGTATTGGATACACTCAGATATTCAAGACCTCTTGTGAATTAACTAATTCTGCAAGAGCTACCGTTTACAGAGGATACGCAAGTGAGTTTGATAGAATTTGGAATCTTAAATTAAGAGAGCACAAAGTAGATATCGAAAGAGCAATGCTTTTCGGTCAAGGTGGTAGTGTTAATGGTATCGGATATTCAGATGGTATCGTTGGTAGTATTGTGAAAAATTCACAGTCTCAAGTAAAAGACAACGCACAGTTATCTTACACTGAAGACAAAGGATACTTCTCAACTAGAGATGATTCACAGTTTACCTATGACGCATTACTTGCAGACTTAGAAGTTGTATTTGACCCTGCTCGCGGTGGTTCAGGTGCAAAGCTAGCTCTTTGCTCGCTACCAGTTATTACGTTCTTTAACAAACTGGCAAGTTCTTCAACATTCCTATCTAGTGCATACTCTGCTGCACATCCATTGATGGCGCAGGAAAGAGGAGTATATGGTCACAAGGTAATGAAAGTTGAAACCATTCATGGCGACCTTACTCTTGTAAAAGAACCATTATTCAGAGGCTTTGCTGCTGGATTCATGTGTCTTGTTGACCTTGACCAAGTAGCTTACAGACCTCTAGTTGGTAATGGCGTAAACAGAGACACTCATATTATGACAAACGTACAAAGTGCAGATGAAGACTTACGCAAAGACATGGTTCTTACAGAGGCCGGTCTTGAAGTTTCTCTTCCTGAAGCACACGCTTTGTTTAACTTTGAATCTGCTTACACAGCACCTTAATCTAGGAGGTAATGAATAATGAGAGCTGCAACCAGAGAAAAGAATAGTGGTAAAGGCGGATTTCTACAAAAGGTAGAACCGATTACCGTAGCACGTACATTAGTAGAAGCTGATAGTGGAAAAGTTTTCATGCTCAGTTCTGCTGGTGGTGCGTATGAAATTACACTCCCAACAGCATCAACTGGCGTTGATGGATGTCACTACAAGTTTATTGTAGAAGAAGAGACACCAACTGGCGCTATTACAATCGCTGCTGGTAGTGCAATCATTAGCTTGGTAATGAAAGACCCGGGCGGAAATGCCTCCAACTCAACAGCGGGTACTCAGGTATCTAATGTGATTGTTGGTACTTCAGCACAAAAAGGTGATTACATTAATATTATGTTCACCGGTGGTGAGTACGTAGCAGAAGCTATGTCCGGTATTGATGACGCAATTACTACTTCATAGTCTGAACATATAAAGACAACAGATTGGATTTCTGTGGGGCTATTCGTATAAAGGTTTAGCCCCGAATATCCAAAGAATTAAAATTAAAAGAGGAACAATATGGCTGCATATGGAAATGTAAAAGTAAAAGTTTTTATTCATCCCGGTAATCCCGGAGATGAAACTGGCGATGCCGGAACTATGGCTCGCGATATAAAAGATTATGTAGCATCATTGGATTCTACAGATAATGCTGTAATTTCTATTACACACGCTACATTAGCTGGTGATAGAATTATGACATTGGTTGTCGGTGGTGCTTAGTGAAATGTCAGCATTGTAAAGCTGATAATGAAGGTGGCTGGTTTTATTGTAGGTCATGTGGCCTACGTGCAAGCCAACCTATGTATACCCCTAATGTTATTGTTAGGGACACAAACTTTGCAACCGCTATTCGTAAAGACCAAATAAACTTTACGGAAACAACAATAGGTGACGACATTAAATCAAAAGGTGGAGTATTAGATGGCAACATTTAGTGCACAAATACAAGACTTAGTTGGCTCATTTAGTGACGAGGCTGCTTTAGACCAATTCATAACAGAAGGGGCAAACGAAGTAATAAACTCAATGCCTCGCAATGTTATGGAAAGAGTGGCAGAAGAAACGGCAGTAACGGATGGAACTACAACATCCGAAGGGCACAAGATACTTTATGTGCTGAGAAATGACGGTACTATTGACCAGCCTTGCAGACAGGTTCCTGCTTATAAAAGAGGCAGGATACAAGACTCTTCTGATATGGAGCACGCTACAACATCTGACCCTGCTTACTACATACAAGATGGCAAGATAAATATATTTCCAAACGGTAATGGATTAATGGTTTCTGTACCAACTTACAGTCAATCCTCTCCGTTAGATGCTAGTGGTCTATCAACGATTACAAACTTTCCAGATGAGTACGAATATCTAGTGACGTTGTATGGTGCAATCAAAGCATTACAACAAAATCTTTCTGGATTAGTTGAGGCAGATTTTAGTATATCAGCATCAGCACCTAGCGCTCCAAGTTTAGCTACCTTATCGGGTGGTAGTGTTTCAGCTATAACAGTAGCTTCGGTAAGTAAAGCAGATATAAGTGGAGATGTTCCAGCATATACAAAACCTTCGAGCAGTGTAGATTTTACAAGCTTAGTACCATCAGGTAGTGATAGTGACGGCTTTGATGATTTTGTATCTAGTGAAGATGTAGAAATGGCTAGCATATCTCTTCAAAAACAACAGGAATTGCTACGTGCATATCAAATAGATATTCAAAATGAATTAAATGAGTTCAATAAAGAAAACACTAGGTATCAAGCCAATGTGCAGGCAGAGTTAGCAAAACATAATAGCGACTTACAGAAAGCACTAAGACAGGCTCAGTTAGATGGCGCAGATGCACAGCAAGAATCAGCTCAGGCTTTACAAGCTGCTATACAAAACAACGATGATTTAGTGCAAAAGTTTTTAGCAGAAATAAATAAGTATACAGCGCAAGTAAACTCTGAAGTTCAAACTTATGTACAAAACTTGCAAAACAACGCACAAAAATTTGCAAACACCGTATCTCAGCAAGCAAAATTACAAGCAGACTACGATAAAGGTTTGCAGATATTGAGAGGTAATTAATGGCCAAGACCTTGGTTAACCTCAATACTTCTCCATCATGGACGCTAACAACTTTAAATACGTCCCCATCATGGACAACTGTCGCATTGAATACTTCACCTTCTTGGTCATCTACCGCACTAAATACATCCCCATCTTGGAGTGGTGTTACTCTCGACACATCTACAGATTGGATGTTGCCCGGTAGTTGGAAGTCTGTAGTGGTTAACTGGGAAGACGAAACGAAGACATACGAACAAATTGGTTTACTAGGAAAGGATTCTGACTGATGGCTGTACATAGTTTAACGGTAAAAGAAATTATCTCAAGAGTCAGGCAAGTATTTCCTGACGCACCAGAAAAGTATATTATGAACCTTATAAACGAAGCTATGGTAGAGATGGGTAAGTACAATACTAAAGTAGAGTATGCAAAGGCAAATACAGTAGCAGACCAACAGTGGTACACTTTAAGCGACACCAATGCTGGCGTAGAGATAAACAAGGTTTTTAGAGTAGATTTCTTAGATTCTGACGATGTGTATGTGAAGATACCTCGTTTAGTTTCTGGAGAAATACCAACAATGGATATAGACTAATGGCAAGTACATACAATTACCCACAAGATTATATTGCTTGGTTTATCAAAGGTAATCATCTTGCAGTTGTTACTGTTAAGGGTGAGTTAACAGGTTCATACAATAAAAAGTATGGGCAGTATAAACCAATAAACGAGTCTGTTACTAACGGGCTTTTAATACATTATTATGCTGAACCTAACGCAGTAACAGCTATTTCGGATACACCAGATGTTGACAATGTGTTTCATACAGCGATTGTTGATTATGTCAAAGCTCGACTATATCAAGATAGAGCTGGTCAAACGGGAGATGCGGGTTCGGCAGGAGTAAATTTAAATTTAGCAAGCGTACACGAAGCAAAGTATAACGAAGCTGTAAAAAGAAACGGTATGCAAAAAAGAGATAAAACAGGTGGAGACAGGCGTATAATGATGGCTGACTTTACTTAATCATAGGATTTTATTATGGCAGATGTAAGAAAATATCAAACCGATGAACTTTTAAATAAAGTATTGAACTCAGGTGAGGATGCGTTAAAAGTTGATATCGATAATGTTACGCTAACGACAGAAGGTGGTGACGTTGCAATAGATGTAGCTTTAGATAAAGCAAATGATAGTGTAACCATATACGCTAATACAGCAGCCGATGGGTCTGGTACAAGTACCGTTCCTCTAGTAGATGCAGCGGGTCATACGCAAGTAGATATAGTATCGTCTGCTTTGCCTTCCGGTGGAGCTACGGCAGCAAATCAAGCTACTATTATTGGTCACGTAGACGGAGTAGAAACACTATTAGGAACTATTGACAGCGATACTAACGCAATAAAAACTGCGGTAGAGTTACTAGACAATGCAGTAGATGGAAACTATTTAAATGTAAATGCTAACATTGCAGGAACTGATTTTGTTGGTGGGGCTGGAGCAGTAGCGGCTGGAGTACAGAGAGTTACGTTAGCTTCTGATGACCCAGCGGTTACGGATTTAGCAGCTATAGAAGTGCTGTTAACCGGTATGGATGCTGATACAGATGCGATAAAAACTGACATAGCAGCTTTGGAGGTTTTATCAACAGCGGCAAATGTAGACCTAGCTGCAATAGAAGTTGCAACAGAAGCTTCACAATCAGCATTGGAAAAGATGTTGTACGGTACGGCTTTAGCGGTAACAGCAGTACATGGAGGTTCAGACCATTCTTTAGGAGCTACCTACGAAGCGTTCTACATAGGAGTAGGCGGAGATATTAGCCTAGACTGCGCTACCAGTGGTGCTAACATAGTATTTAAAAACGTAGCCAGCGGTCAGATATTACCTGTCAGAGCTACCGTTGTAAACGCAACTAATACAACAGCTACTAATATTGTAGCATTGAAAGCATAGTATGCCTTTAGGTTGGAAAAGAACAGGGCTAAACTTTTTACGGTCAATATATGATGTTATTTGGAATATCACTCAGCTTAACTGGGAAGAAGACAATGTTAAGTGGGAAGAACACACAGGATAAAAAATTATGGCAAGCTTAAACGGACAAACAATAGCAAGTAGTTACGAACAATTATTGCATACCGATACAGATGGTGGCGGTAACGGAAATACTCTAGTTACTATAAAAGACGGTGATAACGGAACCATATTTGGTTTAAAATTAGCGACAAACAAAGTAGAGGTAATACCATCAGCTGCTGACGATGCAAATGCGTTTGAAGTATCAAAGAATAATGGCACTGCTGTATTTACAGTTAATACCAGTACCCCGGGCGCTACCCTTGTGTCTGATGAAGAAAACATTTTAAGGTTGGATGGGCTTCAAGGTAATATAGATTTTAGATATGGTTCTGATATAGAGTTTGACAGAGCAGGGCAAGTTTATATTACAGCCAACAATGGTTCTGGTGAATTAAACTTTAGAACTGGCGGGCAAAATACAAGAATGCACATAGACAGCTCTGGCTCGGTAGGTATTGGCACAGACAGTTTTAGCTCATTTAATTCAAACGCTGACAATTTAGTTATTCACGAAACTGGTGATTTTACTGGTATTACTCTATCTGCCGACAATGACCAAGGCTCAAATATATATTTTGCTGACCCCCAAGATGATAATGTAGGTGGTATTACTTACAATCATTCAAGCAATTTTATGAATTTTAGAGTTAATGGCGCAGAAAGAATCCGTATACTTTCAGATGGTCGTGTCGCCATAAAAGCNACATCACTTCCACAAGACTTTGGTGGTGAAAGAGGACACCTTTTAATATCTTCAACAGATAACGCAGGTGCTAATAATTATGGGGTTTTACAATTACAAGGACATAGTATTGCTAATGATGCAGCTATTGGCGGTATATATTTTTATGACCATTCAAATAGCAATGCTATAATTCAAGCTGCAAGAAGTAGTGATACTGATGATGCTCGTCTTGCATTTTATACTTCTAATAGTGGTGGCTCTCCAAATAAACACATGACAATAGAAGCATCAGGCAGGATGTTTTACCAAGCTGGTTCTAATTTTAAAACAGGGTCAATTGGTAGTGTAGACAGACTTGGAATGATTGACTTCTATGATGACGCAGGGTATAATCCAGTTCTTCACGTTATGTCTGATAGAGAAGACCCAGACTTTAGTCCTTTAAGGCTTACTGGTGGACATAATAATCCAAGTTCTGCAAGTCAATGTATTTGGATTGATTTCCATGATGGGGATGGCACACACAGAGGTGGTATTCAGAATGGTAGCACACCAGATAATCCAGAATTTTTTAATGGTGGTTCTGATGAAAGAATAAAAACCAACATTGTAGATACAGCAACCAATGGATTGCAAATTATAAATGGATTAGAGCTTAAAGACTTTACTGTACAAGAATGGTACAATGGATACAGTACAGATGTAACTTGTGATTTTGTAGCTCAAAACGCAGAAGAACATTTCCCTGCTATGGTTAGTGAACACAAAATGAAACCTAAAAGAGAAGAATTTAGGCAAGATTTTGTTGATGCAGGATTAGAGGCAGTAGAAGTAGAAACTGCACTTGGTACTGAAGAAATGTTCCCTGTTAAATGTATATCGCATGGTGCATTGATTCCAATACTTGTTAAAGCTTTACAAGAAGCAGATGATAAGATTGATGCACTAACAGCAAGGATAGAAGCACTTGAGGCGTAAACTAAACCAATGGGCAAACTTTGGCAAAGCTATAAACATGCTAATATTGTTTATGTTTGCGTTTGCTTTTGTGTTTAGCATCATCAGTTGTGAAGATATACGCATTGGAAAGACCAGAGAAGAAATCAACAGAGATTTATCACGCACTATGTTTGAAGTGGACAGTATTATAAACCATATACAATATCAGCTTGATTCAACAGGCGTAGATGGAACGTATTACCTAAATATGCAGAGGATAAACAATGGTCATAATTAGGGTTCTATTTGTTCTGTTCGTATGGCTATTTATTATAAGCTGTTCAAACGCATCACAAGATTTGATGCTTGTAGACTACAAGGGTGCGAAGCATTTTCATACGTTAACCAGAGTAACCAACATTGGTGAAAGCGTACGATTCTGCGAATTGCACGATACTTGGGAATATGTGAGTAAAAAATGACTAAACCCATAGGACAAGATTCAAGCCTCAATATATCATTGCCTATGCTTTTTCAAGCAGTGGCAGTAATTGGTGCTATGGTTTGGGGTTATGGCGAGTTAAATGGTCGTATATCATTTCTTGAATATCAAGTAAGGATAAACGAAGAGCATATAGAAGCTATAGAAGAAGATGCTAAAGAAAGTCAAAATGCAGAGATTCCTGCTGACATTAGACAAAATGAAAAGATTAGAGTACTTGAAGAAGAAGTAGAAAAGCTAAGAAATGCCAAACGCAATTAGTGAAGATGCTCAGATACATATATCGGTTGCTTTCCTTATCAAAGCGATGGTTGCTGTTGCGCTTGTGGTTGGCAGTTGGTATCAGGCGCAAATGAAGTTCGCAGAGCAGGAAAGAAGAATCAAAGATTTAGAAAGCAAGGTTACTGTATTAAGTGCATCAATAGAAGGCATAGAAACGCAGCACATACAGAAGCTTGAAGAAGAGAACAGAAGCCTAATGCAACGGCTTGGAATTAAAAAGTAACAGGAGTTAACGTGACTAAAAAAGAAAATAAAAAAGAAAACAAGTCAGTAGTAGTTCTTGATGACAAAGAGTATGAGATTGAATCAATGACAGACAATCAAAAGTTAATGGTGTCTCATATTGCTGATTTAAATAGAAAAGTAGAAACCGCTACATTTAACCTGCAACAATTACAGTTTGGTAGGCAGGCTTTTATTGATGCTTTGAAGAACGGTTTACAGGAAGATACTAAATACCCTTACAATAAAGAGGAAAAAGAATAATGAAAACTAAAATTAATACTATTGATAGGGTGTTAAGCGAAGGCGATTTAGCAGACGTTTGCAAAACAGTGCATTACTCATTTATTAAAAATGAAACTGTAGGTGAAGGCGATGATGCGGTTACTTACTCTGTATCAAGCATCGGTACTGTAGGCTTGGATGCACCAGACTCTGAAAACTTTACAGCTTATGCCGACATTACAGAAGAAGATGTTCAGGGTTGGGTAGAAACTAAGATAGGTTCAGACAGACTTGCAGAGATTGAAGCAGGTTTAGATGCACAGATTGCAGAACAGAAAACACCAACTAAAGCAACCGGAAGGCCTTGGTAATAATATGAAGGGCGTAAAACACTACAAGAAAGATGGAACAGTGCACAAAGGCGGCTCACATAAAATGCCTAACGGACAACTACACTCTGGTAAAACCCATTCCAAAAGCAGTGTAAAGTTGTTTCACTATGGAGAATTAAACAAGAAAGCGCAAGCTAAAGCAAGGAAAAGCTGGAAGAAAAAATGATTGAAACCTACGCAGAGTACGGGGCGATTGGTGTCATAGTCTCACTATTTGTAATGATGATAGTGAACCTTATGAAAAGCCAACGGGCTCAAAACGAAGACTTAGATGTCATTAGACAAGAAATGACTAAGATAGAATCTACGGTAGAGAACGTAGAAAGTATTGTCATTAAGCTTATTGAAAGATGGAACAAGTCAGACGATACAAGTGCTCGGCATAGAGAGGATATCGTAAAAGAATTAAATGATGTAACTGATGATTTAGCGTACCTAAAAGGACGTATCAATGGAAAGGCAAGTTAGTTTTATGATAGATTCAACAAAGGCTGTTTTAAACGGAGCAGTAGGAGTTGGAGTATGGTGGACAAATTTGCCAATGATACTACAGATGGCTGTATCAGTTGCAACTTTAGTGTATTTGTTAATAAAAATAAAAAATGAAATAAGGAGCTAATATGCTACAGAAAATGGTTATGGAATATCTATTCAATGAAGAGAACAAACAAAAAGTTATCGATGAATTGAACAAGAACGTAAACGTCCCAATCATCAACGAGGACACAGAAGAGAAGATTATCTCTGCTATCTATGAAGTCTTTGAAGATGTCATGGGAAAAGTATTAAAGAAGTAATGCCTAGATTTAGCAAGAGAAGTAAATCAAGACTGGACACGTGCGATAAGCGTTTAGTAAAACTATTTGAAGAAGTGGTCAAGCATTATGATTGTACGATTATCGAAGGCCATCGCGGCGAAGAAAGACAAAACGAGGCGTACCGTAAGGGAAATAGTAAAGTTAAGTACCCTAACGGTAAGCATAATAAAAATCCGAGTATTGCTGTGGATGTTGCGCCGTATCCGGTAGACTGGACAGATAGAGATAGGTTTCACTACTTTGGTGGTTATGTACTTGGTATCGCAAGTCAGATGGGGTTAAAGATAAGATGGGGCGGCGACTGGGACATGGACACCCAGACCAAAGACAATCGTTTTGATGACTTGGTACACTTTGAAATTAAGGAATAATGCCTAAGCAGTTTAAGACATATACACGTTTTGATGGCGGATTGAACACAAAGACCAATGCGCGTTCTATTGCTGACAATGAATTAGCACAAGCTAACAATGTCATTATAGACGAGTTTGGTATGGTAAAATCTAGTGGTAAGGCTATTGATAACGATACTAACTATACTGACCCTAGTCTTGGTGGTGCACAACAAGCTGGTTACGGTTTGTTCCAAGCGGTTATGGATTATAAGTTAGACGGAACCAATAGCCCTACCGTGTTTACATTTTTAGCTGACCCTAGCTCTGCAACAAAGATTGACATAGCAGAAGATGAAACACCGTTCGTGCAAAGCGGTTCCTTTACTGCTAATCAAATAGATTTAAATGTAACAGATGTTGTAAGTGGTACAGCAAATGGGGCTGCTGTATATGATATAGCAGACGGCGCTGTAAGAATATCTGACGCTAACTTTGGAGCAACTAACACAACAAAAATATACCAGTTTGTCAAAAGACAACTCTGGAAAGATTCAGATGGAAACCAATTAAATGTTTCGGGTGGAAGCGCTCAGACAGTATCTGAATACGTAAGCACGTTTAGCGGACTATATAGACCGTTTGAAAATCCTTTTATTACTGGAGCAACAATAAATGGGTACAATTCAAGCAATGCTGTAAACGGATTAGTAGGCGAAACATTAGGAGTAAATGGAACGCTAACTGCTTCTACTTCAGGTTCCAGCACTACTGTAACATTTTCTGCTGGTACACTACCAGATGTCTTAGATGACTCTATAGATAATGGAAGGTTTTTATTAATAAATAAAACTGACGGAGCAGAATCTACATTAAGCACTCGCACTAACACTACAACTGTAGTTGTTACGAGCGCAATCAATATTAGTAGTAAGTCTATGTTGGTTGCCCCTGAAGCTGGCTTTGGTTTTAATCTTGAGGTAAAACAGCCGGGCTCTGGAACAATGACCGCTGGTACGTATGAGTTTGCTCAAACTTTTATTTACGATGAACGTCAGGAATCCTTACCAAGTCCTATGGTCGGCACAATAGATATTGCTGCTAGTAAGTATTTACAATTAGGTATTATTGCTACGCACGGATACAACAAAAGAATTAGTGGTGGTAGGTTGTACATGAGAGACAGTACAGTAAAAGGTGAGTACGAACTTATAGCTGACATAGATTTTTCTAAAGGATGTCGCACAACCCTAGAAGGTGAATACACAGGTTGGGCTACAGCGTATAGCCAATCTAAAGTTTTAAGCTGTACAGTTAACATCGCAGCAAATAATGTCGATACATATGAAACATTAAATGGTTATACATCTGACATATTAAACAATCACATAGCAACTAGCACTTCTTCTGGATATAAGACNAGCGTTNTNAGTAANCGTAGGAAGTTCATTGCAAACGTAAAAACAGTGGACACGACAGGAACAGCAGTGCACCAACCAGATAGATTGCTATATAGCGACATAAATAAGTTTGATACTATCTTGCCAACTAACTTTATTGACATTGGTGTTAACGATGGTGAAGAGTTTGTAAAGCTAGAGTCTTACGCAGACAGACTTCTCGCTTATAAGAACAGAACATTATACATAATAAATATTGGTGGTGGTTCTGACACTCAGTGGTTCTTAGAGAGCTCGCATCAAAATATGGGTGTGGAGTTTCATGCAGCTGTAACTAAGACACCTTTTGGTGTGGTATGGGCTAACAAGAACGGTTTGTATATCTATGATGGTAGTCGTATCACAAACCTACAAACAAAGATTATAGAATCAGATTGGGAGAGTTTTATAGACACCGATTCTATGGTCGCATATGAACCAACTCACAAGCACGTAGTTGTTATACGTAACGCTAGTGATGAATCAGGTGACAATGGTGATGCCTACATATACAGCTTTATTACAAAATCATTTACATTTGTAGAAGACTTAGTTGCAGACAATGTAAAAAGCAACCCAATCACGGACGTATACAATAAACTCACGATGGCAGTGAGTACCAACGAAATAGTATCTTATGATGGCGAGCCGGACGCAGGCACTACGTTTGACATCAAACTTAAAGACGATGATTATGGATTGCCTAATGTAGTAAAGAAGATATACGGTGTAACTGTAGAGTATGCAAGCGATAACGATAACTCTAATGGTCTAAAGTATTTTTACACAAACGATAGCGGTACTAAACAAGCCGTAGCTAACGGTGGTACTCTATCAGATACTAATAACGATTTAGATGTAAATAGAGTTACATTTAGTCCACCGCTTTTAGCGTCTTCATTTCAAGTACAACTTGATTTAGATGGCAGTAGTGTGCATAAAGTCAATAACGTAGGCGTAGAGTATCGTCCTATTTATAAGAGAGTTACATAATGGCTATTGACAGAGAAAAAAGATTTTTATATAATACTAAAGGTATTAAGACAAAACTCCAGACAGGTGTACCAGCACGTAATACTGGTAACGATGGAGAAGAAAGAATAGTTAAAACAAGTGACGGCAAGTTACGATTGTATAGAAAGCAACTTGGCGCATGGTATTTTTTAGAGTTTACGAGGTCGTAATATGGCAAACAGTTTAATGGAATTATATGGCGGTGGTATGGTGGGTAACCGTACTAATTATCAACTTGGCGGTAGAGTGGCTGCTTCACGTAGAGGTAGAGAGTACGCTGGGGAGCGGAGAAAGCTTAGAGAAGCAGCAGAAAGAGCAGCAGAGCGTAAACAAAGAGCTGGTTTGCTAGGTAGCGTTGGTAGTGTTTTAGGCGGAATAGCAGGAGCGGCACTAGCTCCCGCAACTGGTGGTTTAAGTTTAGCTTTAGCAACAGGGCTTGGCTCTGGTTTAGGTAGAGCTGCTGGTGAGAGCACGTACAAAAGAGAAGATTTCGGTGGTGGAAAATACTCTAGAGAAACAAGGGGAGAGCTGAGAGAAGCTGAAGATGACTTTAGGAGAGGTATAGGAGAAAGAGCTTTAATTACTGGCATACAATCAGCGTTATCTCCATCGTTTTTTCAAAAAGGAGCAGAGGGTTTAGGTAAGACAGGACAAGCTTTTAGAGAAGCTCAAACATCAGCAGAGTTATTTGGGTTAGGTGAAGGTATAAAAGAGTTTGGTAGAGAGTTAGGTGTTCAGTTTGGCGGTTCAGCCCCTATGCAAATGCTATCTGAATCTATGTTAGATGCACCAACAAGGCCTACAGTACCTATAGGAACAGCAGAGTTAGGAGTGCCATTAGATATGCCCCTAGATATGGAATTACAAGGAATGTCAGGTACGTCACTAGGTGATTTTAATATATCAAGTTTGCCAGAACAGAATAATTTTGATGCGTATGCTGCATTAGGTGGATTTGGCCCATTTCAAATGAGGGGTGGCGGACTAATCAATATGATGCCTCAGTACCAATATGGTGGTTTTGTAAAAGAAGCTGAAAAAGAAAGATTTGATGCTATGAATAGGCCAACTTCTTTTGGTAATCAACCAAATTCAGCTGGTGAAAATTTTTATTTTGGGCCTAACGCTCCCTCGCCACCTACCCCACCCTCACCACCTGCGCCACCTCCTGCCCCATATGTTTCCGGATACGGTACAGCTACAGATGTGCAAGGTGCTCTAACTCAATTAGGCATGGAAGACATATATAACGACCCTAGGTTTGCTGAATTTGCTGGCGATTTACCAGATTTCCAGATGGGATACGCTCAGCAAATAGGTGACATCTATGCTGGGGGACAACAAGCAGCTAGAGGGATGAGAGCTCAACAAAGGCAGGCAGCAGGACAAAGAGGTTTTGCTGGTAGTGGAATAGGGCAAAGACAAGCCCAACAAGCCTTTGGTGATTTGAGAAGTGATATTGCAAGACAGCGCAGAGGTGTAGTTGAAGGATTTCAAGCTGACCTACTTAGTGCTATTGAAGACATAGAGCGTAAAGGCGAGTTTGAGTTTGGCTCACAACCACAAGAACAAACGGATTTTGGTAGCGGGCTTTCTGGAATGGCAGGACGATTAGGTAGTCAGTACCAAGAACAATACATACAGCAAGGCCAAGATGCTATGGATAGAATAAGACAGACTATGATAAACCAAGGACTGTTACCAAGCGGTTAAAATAAATTACAGGAGATTAGACAATGCCACCACGCAATAGAAGATACCAACCCGGCGAATACTTTGAACAGTTTCTTAGTAATCTCCCTGCTCTTATACAACAAAGAGAAAATAGACAATTACAAAGGGAAAGGTTTGAGTATCAAAAACAAAGAGACCAGCAGGCTTTTGAAATAGACGAACAGAACAGAGCTCTTAGAGAACAGCAATTAGCAACTGCACAAGCTCAAGAAAAAAGAATAAAAGAAAGCAGCGAAAAGAATCAAAATTTCACTGAGTTTCAACAGCTATACAACTTTTTAGGCTCTTCTCCTGAAACTCAAGCTATTTTAGTAAAACAGCACCCTTATCTTAAAAACAATTCAGAGCTAGTAGAAAAGTTTCAGGAAGAAATAGATATTAAAGGTGATATTAATCAAAACATTGGTAGACTATATAGCATGAAACCCTCAGAGGGAATACTAGAAGCGCGTACCTTAGTTGAAAGTCAGTATATATCTCCTGAGCAAAGAGAAGAGCTATCTACATATATTACAAATGCTGAAAAGAAATTAGATGTGACCATACAGGACTTGCAAACCATGCCGGGTTATATAAACGTAACCAAGATACGTAATGACATTCAATCTATTACAAGCGGAGAACTTGACTTTGCTTTGGGTCGGAAAGCAAGAGATTCCGGTCAAGACTTAGGAGCGTATAAAAAATCAGTTATAGATAGCTTATTTAAAGACTTAGAAGGTGAAATCCAAAAACTTCAAGAAAAAGGTGCGGTACCTGTAGGTAGATTCCCTTCTGATACCAGAGTTGCCCCAGCGCTACCACCTGAAACACCCAAGAAGACTGGTAGCCAGACACCTAAAACAGGTGCAATCAATCAATCAAAAGACCAGCTTTCTTTGGACACTAACGCTAGCGTTGGTATGGATGCTCAGTTAGCAGATGACAAGATTGTGGATAATATATTACAAGGAATGATGGATGACGATTCAGCTGGAGCTATTGATTTTACACAGCCATTTGAGATGTCGGTTATACCTCAACAAAGCCAACAAGAAATCATGCAGCAAAGAGCAGCTCAAGATAGGGAAAGTTTCTTAAACTCTTTTAGTGCGCTTGATTAATGAGCCAGTTCAAACTTAAAAGAACTGCGCTCGATGAAATACTATACGATACCCCTGAAGGTAAAGTAGATAAATACAATCAGGATACGTACGGCTCAGAACCCGGTTGGCTTACTAAATATAATTGGGTAAAACAAGGCTACAATCAAAGTCTTCAGGGAATGGTAGGCCAAATAAGAAAAGGTCAGCCAGTATTTAAAGTCGACGAGGACTATGACCCAAATATATTAGAAGATATTGGCTCAACTTTAATTAGTGCAATTATGCCATTAGACTTAGGTACTTTAGTTATTGGTGGTGGACTTGGAGGGGCAGCTGTTAAAAAGATAGCAGTAGATAAAATGGTGAAAAGCGGTCTTTCTAAAACGGTAGCGGCAAGAGCGGTAAACATGAGCTCTAAAAAAGTAATGAATCAAGCTAGGTCAAGAGCTCTAAGAGGGGGAACTCAATTTGGATTTTACTCAGGATTATCTTCTGCTGCTGGTCAAGATATAACGCAAGGAGACATTGACTTTTTACAAACTTTTAAAGATGCAGCAATCGGTGCAACTCTAGGAGCTGTAACAGGAGCTACTGCATCTAAGGTTTCGAAGATAGCTACAGAAAAAAAATTATCTCCAATAAAGGCACAATCACTACAAAAAGGAGCAGAGACCTTTGCTTTTGGAACTACGCAACCAATACTAGAAGGTAATATGCCAACCTTAGAGAATTACGCTCATGCAGCAGGTATTATTGGAACTTTAACAGCAGCAGGTATAGTTGCTAAAAAACCAGCCTCTTTAGCCGTTGATAAAGTTACACAATACCAGCAAAGAAATGCTTTACGAAGGGCCGCAAGAAAAGAAGCAGAAGCAATAGCTAGAAGAGACAGAGGTAAAGAAACTTGGACAGACGGTAAGAAAGAATACAGAATTATTAGCGATTATCTCAAATACGATGCTGATAAAAAACATATACAAGTAGAGAATGTATCTAATAACAAAAGAACTTCAATAAATCGTAAAGAATTTTTTAATAACTTTTCACGTTCTAGGGATAAATTTGGTGATAACTTTGAAAGCAAAAGACAAAAGAGAATATTTGGTATTGCTAAAAAAGATTTAAAGTTAACAGATAAGCAAATTAAAGAAGCAGTGGATAGGGTAACAGGAGAAGATGGCCCTCTTGTCAAGAGTAAAAAAAGTGGACGTCAGTATAAAACAGGATATGATAAGCTTAATAGCGAACAAAAGAATCGTCTTATGTTTGAGATGGAGATAAGAAGAAATACACAAAAGACGTTACGTAATTATGATAAAGCCGGTATAAAGGTTACCAACACATCTGGCGTATCACTTGCCAAGCAAAGTTTACCAGAAAATATATACAATATTATATCTGGCAAAGTAAAAAGAACTATTAAGAAGGCTGGAGAAAAATTTGCACCTCTTGATGCAGTGATAGACAATCCAACAGGGCGCTCATTACTTAAACTGTACGATAAAATAGATGTACAGAACGCAACAATATTCTCAAGATTAAATGCTCGTTTAGAAAAAGCCAAGTACATTACCCCAGATGGTAAAGAATTTACCTTTAGAGAAATTACTCAAGGGTTTGTTGGAGCGGCTAAAAAAGGATTAATTACGGGTAAGAAAGAATTAAGAGAGCAGCTGGCTAACGATTTAGAATCTGGTACAAAAGATGCTAAACTAAGAACGCAAGAAATACGGTCTCTTATGAATCTTACTTATAGGTCAGCGCGTAGAGCTGGTATTGAATTAGCCCCATATGTAGAAAACTACTTTCCTAAGATTATAAAACCTAAAATCTTAAAAAAGATTTATGATGACCTTGATAGGTTTATGGATGATGTACCTATATCCATAGCGGATGACCTTCAAATGAAACCAAGATTTATGAGAAGCCTAGAACGTGCAATGGGAAATGACTTTTCTCCTGAAACTAGACAGGCTCTTGACCATATCGTTTCAAAAGTTTTAAGAAAGCAAGGCTCTCCAATGGATTACGCGCAAGCTTTTCAAAGGCTAAGAAATGAAGTAAATAGCGAAAGAGTACAAGTAAATAAAATGCTTGAAAAAGCGCGCAAGGAAAGCAGTTTACCTAAAGAGTTTTATGAAAGAGACGCTGGGTATGTGCTTACAAACTATGTTTCTCAAGCTGCAAAAAGAATGTCTTATGTAATGAACGCTGGGAAGAATGGTGAGATTGTATATAATAAGCTTAACGCACTAGGAAAAACACCGGGCGCTGGTAAGCAGGCTGAAATGATGCGTAAAGCTTTTGATGCTTTGACCGGTTTGATAGAAACAGATAAAAATTATAATTATAGCGCTACAACAAAAAGCGCATTGAATAGCTTTGTAAATATAAACGTAGCAACAAAGATTGGATTAGGATTTGCGACAATACCTAACCTTACTCAAACATTTATATCTAGTGCACTTTCTTTGGGGTATGGCCCAATATTTAAATCTGCTTACAGGGCTTTAACAGATAAAGCTTATAGAAAAGCAATAAAGGATTATTCTGGTGCTGGCAACTTAGAATTGCATCAAATATTATCTGGTTTTCAACCACTGAAAACAAGTTTAACATCTAAAATTGCAGATGGAATAACACGCTTATCGCTGTTCCAAAGCGTTAATAGAATGAATAAATTTATATCTGCATCAGCGGCTTATGAATCTTTAAAAGTATGGCAAAAACTAGCGACATCTAAACCTCAGACTGCTAGACAAGCTCAGCGTAGAGACTTTGCTATACAGAACATGAGGCAAATGGGTATCAAAGATGTTAATAAAAAGATTACTGTAAAAAATGCAGCTGAAGCTATGTATGCCTTTTCAAGAGATAGTCAATTACAAAAAAATATTATTCGCGAGCCAAATGCTTTTTCTAGTCCTAAGCTGCAACCATTTTTATTGTTTAAGAGATTTGGCTATAGGCAAGCAGAGTTAATTATACGAGAAGCAAACAAAGCTAGAAAAGAAAGAAACTTTGCATTTCTTTTGCGTTTAGGAATAGCAGGATTTGCAGGAGGCACAGCTGTTAATTTTGCAAAAGATGCGCTAGAAAAATTAATAACAGGCGTAGATATTTATGATAAAAATTATAAATTTAAATTCAGTGATACTGAAGATGATTATACCCTTACAGATTTTATTGATGGTTTAGGGGCTGTAGGTGCCGCTGGATTTGTCAGCGACATAATTGCAGCGGAAAGTAAATGGCGCTCCGCTGAGTTTTTTCTTAAACCAGTATTAGTTGCTGATGCTCTTACAATGTATTCTGCACTTCAAAGAATATATAAAGATATTGACGAAATTGGATTTAATTCAATAACAGCAAGGCGTTCAGTAAAATACACTTCTCCATTCTTAGGCTCGGTAGGTAGAAGATTTGCTCAAAGAGCTGAGACCCCTAAACAAAGACAAGATTATATAAGAACTAGACTTGGCGCTGTTAAAAGAGAAATATTTGATTTGATGGTTAAAGAAGATTACGCCATGATAGAAAGAATTATTAGAAACTTTAACAGTAGCTTTCCTGAAAGGCCTATAACTGGAGACGATATTGGGCCAAGTGAAATAAACAGATACTTAGAAAATAAATATTTACGCAAAGAAAAAGAGATGGAGTCTATCTATCCAAAGAAAATGAAAAGACGTGATGTATTTAAAGACTCTCCCTTTTAGCGACTTACTAAGTTAAGAGCTTCGTAGTGTTTTTTAGTTTGCTTACTAAAAGAACTCTTTTGTGAGTTCGTCATCTTCTTCCAACAATCCGGTAATTTATCCACTCTATTTTCATAGCCACTTACTAATCCACAAACTAAATGTTCTTCTTTTTCATGCCTGTCCATAAAGGTATTGTAGGTAGATTTAGCGCAGAATCCACATACCTTGTCTAATTTAGGACAATAAACGAACACCGAGTGATTTTCCCCTTGATTTTTAAATTTACTCAAAAAAAGTACCCCTAATTTAGCGTATATGCTCTTAAAAAAAGTTTTTTAATACAATGTATAGCTTTGAAGGGAGACGAGGAATATAACCCCTTCTCCCCCCAAATGGCAAGAAATTTAGAATCCGGGCTTAGAATCGCCTGAACTCTTGAATTTGTCCGATGGTTTCTTCCAACTCATGTACATATAGTCATTTCCATTGGAAGATTTCTTTCTCCAAACAGCAAACTCCATTAAATCATCACCGACTTTTCCCTTACCGGTAAAGTCTGGCTGATTGTCTTTTGTTTTCTTGTCGTTAAGAAATACAGTAGCTGTATTTTCTCTATGTTCGTATGCCATTAGTGGCTCCTTCTTTTTGTTAAATCTTAGTGAGCGTTACTTTTTCAAACCTAGCCTAGGACACAAACCCCTTCATATCCTAGTTATTAGTTTAATTGCCAACCAACACTCACTAAATCTTTTCTTGTACCATAGCCATTAAAAATAAATAATGGTCTAGTGGCACTACCATATAAGGCTGACCTCTGTCCTCTCGTATCACTACGCCAACCTCTTCCTTTTCTGGCTTGACCCAAGTCGCTATACTCTTTCTGCGCTTGCATCCATAGAATCTATTTTCAATCTCAATGTCGCCCATCTCATGTTGGGCTCCACCCCTATCCCTGTTGTGGGCCTCTAGGTTGTACTCCTTTGCCATCCTCACTGCTTGCCTTTGCAGCTCCGCTCCCCTTTGCCTGTTCCGCCTGCCTCTTCTTTGATTCTCTTTCTTCTTCTTTTTGTAAGTATTCTGTGAATTTTTTGACATCTTTCTTCCATATTAAATAGTTCTCTAATAGTGTACGTACCATACGTATCTCTTGTGAAAGTTCATACAACGACTGAAACAATATCGTTAACTGATTGTCGCGTTCTTTGTTCGTTACTTTATTTTTATTCTTCATCTGTGTTTATTGATAGTTGGTTATTGAATAGTATATTTTTATTTACCAGCTCTTCTATTGGTAGCAGTATCAGCTTAGAAGCATAGTTGTCTCCACCGGTTATGTCTCTACCTTGTACTCCTAGATACTGCCTGCACATCTGCAACAATACTCCAGTCTTAATAAAGAACATAATCTTATCCGTCTGGTCTTGGTCTACAAGAATGTATGCAACATACTTAGCTTTAGTTTTAGCTATACCACTAGGCTTTCCGTTACACTCGTACTCTACAGCAATGTTTCCTGTTCTCCAAGCTTGATAGTCTTTCTTTACTTCTATCGTTTCAAGTATCTCTGCTATGTTGCTTTCAGATAGCTTGCCCTCAAGTAAGTTTATATCAAAGCGATAGTCAGCGCCCCCCGCATCCCGAGCTTGTTTTGTAATAGAGTTGAGTTGGTCTGTTGTAAGGTCTATACTTATCTTATTCATTNGTCTTGTCCATTGGGTTGGTGCTTACTGCATCCGACGAACCAGAGCCAGTGTCTTGATGTGGCTTTAGTTCTACTTGGAACCCAAGGCGTTCTGCTTTTTGATAGACCCATTCTACAAAGTCGATTATATCCTGTTTGGTTGTTTTATCCGATGGTTGAATATACAGTTTATCCCAGTGCATTAGAAAGGTGCCTCCGATTTTTTCTTTATAAGAGTAGCTACAGGATAGCTTACTTGTGTGTGCATCTCATTTACAAATGTCTTGTAACTTAAATCAATAGTTACTGTCCATCCATCAATGAGACCGAAGCTCAATGTATTGCCCTTATTCTTTGGTATGTCAAGGAGTTGGGTGAACTTGTTATAACCCCAGTTACGCTTTGGGTTATACTCATATCCTTCTTTTTTCTTATAGCGAAATACTCCACTATCTTTGACTACTACGTCCTTAAACTCTTCATCTATGAGCTTGTATTGTGGCTTGAATATATCTGCTATATGCACTCCGCAGTGTACATCTTCAATAATATCAAGACCTACAATAACAGCATCGTAAGTACCTTTCGGTGGTTTTATCTTCTCGTCTTGAGTGTTAGCTTCGTAGTAGCGCTTCTCAGTCATCGTTCTTATACGACTCTCTTATTTGTTGTATCTTGTCAAGGGAAGCCTGCACGTTGTCTCTGTTTATCTTACCNCTTGCTAGNGCTTTGAGTACCCTGTCTCTGTCTGGGTCTTTAAGACCATCTGCTTCTAGCTCTACAATCTGTTTGATATANGCTTCTTCGTTGGCTTTCTCTACCTCTTCTACTTTATCCTTGATAGGAACCATAGGGGTAGGCTCTGCCTTTGACCCTTCGTTAGGCTCTTGATACTCGACTCCATCCATAACGTAATCAACAAACGCTTCTATCTTACCAAGCTCTGATGGCGTTAAGTCTTTGCCTTTTTTATACAGCTCCAGTGCGAATCCATAACGCACCTTGCCTCTATTGACCTTATCCCAGTCTACATTATTGTCCATATGTTTATCCTTGTTTTGTTTCTTTAATACCGCCACCACAAGGCTCGTAAAACGAGCAATACTTAGGGTTACATTCCCACTCCTCTACTGGGGAAAGACCCTTAACTACTGGTGGCAAACCTTCTTTNAATANCTCCTGTACCTTTGTCCAGTACCGTTCAGCTACATCAATATATGTTCTAGGTACGCGCAACTCTTTTACTCGAGAGTTATTCTTGTTGTAGAATAATAAAGACATCTTCTTGATTGGTGTCTTTTTCTCTTTGAAATACAATCCATACGTACCAAGTTGAATTGCATAGTTCTGTGGTGCTTCTTTACTGCCGTATCTACCAAAGATAGACTGCCACTTATAATCATTGCACGTCTTTATATCGTACAAAGCACCCTCTTTGACTACCATCGCATCGATAAAGCTACGTACGTTCAAACGTGGTATGGTAATCTCCTTCTCAATATAGACATCCACCCCTGTCTTATCTGAGTAACGCTGTAACGCATCTTGCATATCAGTATGCACAAGGTCGCCTAGTCTAAACAAACGCATGGTATTGACATCTTTTGGTTTAGATGGTAGCTGTTCTACCTGTGCAAAGTAATGCTTACGCATACATAGACCGGCTCCAGAGGCATGNTACCACGTGTCTTGTCCTTCGTATCTAGCCTCTTGGTTCTCTACACGTAGCTCGTCTATGTAGTCATCATAGATTTTAAATAAATCTAGTATACCTTGTTCTCCTTGATATCTTGATATAATAGATGTAAATTACTTGGCTTGATTCGTTTGATACCTCTGTTGTGTGCACTCTGCACCATGGCATCAAGTATATCACCAAATACATCATCCATTATATTCAGTGTCAAAATATTGACCTGTATTCCGTCCCTGTGGAATCGTTTCATTATCGCACTTTTATTAATCAACATAATAAATCCCTGTATAATTGGGATATTAAGAACTTTCTTTAAGAATTTCAAGAGAAATAATATCATGTCAATCTTTAAATAAGTTGCATTGGTCATCAGACCACTTGTCTAGCTCGTCCAATTCACTGCGTATGCGACCAGATACTATGCTCATAGCCTTGTATAGACCGGCCATATACATTGTATTTTCTGCGTAACGCTCTTCTTTGTATTTCTTGTTCTCATCTCGCGTCCTATCGACTTCTGTTCTAAGGTCGTCCATCACTTCGTTCAGTTCTCGTATCACTATTTACTCCTATAATATCTTACCTATCAATACACCTATCAGTATACCAATAAGTTTATCTTTGTGTTTTTGTGCTTCATACATAATGAATATCAACATATCCATTGCTATCTTCTTATACTCACTCATCGTTATTTTGTTCCTTTCTTTCTTTAATTAATGCACCCACTAGCAAACAATAGTTTCGTATATCCCTTAGTCTGCCTTCAATAGATTCATTACTAGCTTCAATACCATCCAGTACGTAGTTGCGTACGCTGTCCATATGCTTCAACAGATACACCATCGCTACGAACTCCGGCTTACACTTCATACGTTCGCCGATTGATTTGAAGTTCTTGAGCTTATCAGCGTCCGATACCGTGTACTCTTTGCCTTTATCTCGCATCAAGGTCATCTCAATATCGAACTCTTCCTTGGCCCATTTAAAAAAGTCTTCTACTAACATTGTTACTCCTATTAATTAATTCTTAGGGGTGAGATAAAAACATGAAAAACTCACCCCATATGCGTAGGTGAAA
>FUFK010064282.1_pt1 | contig 32297 bp, 27 predicted proteins | sample 1021851 | NCBI WGS metagenome assembly FUFK01 (sample SAMEA51879418, study PRJEB19060) | metagenome | reverse complement strand
CATTAACCATGTAGGTTTTGGCCAAAAATCCTAAATTACGACAGGAGCATGAGGTGAAAAATGTTTGATATAAAAAGAATTTCTTTAGCACTTTGTTTTGTTTTTATTTTTAGTTGTGAGGAGGATCAGCAGCCAGATGATGTTCAAAACAATGTTGGTCAGACTCAGTCCGATTGTGTCGCGGAGCCTGGAGATGTTTGTGGTTGTACGGATAGTGAAGCGATTAACTATAATCCGCTAGCAACCGTTGATGACGAAACCTGTCAATTTTATACAGGTGAGTTAAGTGTAGTCTGGTCAAAAGATATTGAGGTGGCTGGGGAGATGTGGTCTATGAGACCCGTTTCAGATGGTGGTTTCATACTAGCTTGCGGCGGTGCTGGAGACTGCGAGGGTGGTACATACCAAGATCCTTGTGAGTACTATGGACAGCTTGTCAGATTAGATGCTGGTGGAGATGTAATGTGGCACAAGACCTATGACAAATCATCTGGCATATACCATGCCAGAGAAACCTCAGACGGAGGATTTATTGCGGCAGGGTATTACGAGTGTGTTAATTCTATGGACTGCTACCCTGATATGTACATTATGAAAACTGACTCNGAGGGAAATCTGGAGTGGTATGTATTAGAGGCTTCAACGGCTAATAATAACGACTGGGCAAGAGATGTAATACAGACTCAGGATGGCAACTATGTTGTTACAGGGACATGGAATGATGATGGCTGGAACAGTACGGTTACGCTGAGAAAGTATGATACAGGTGGTGATCTAATGTGGTTCAAGAATTTTAATAATTCTACCGCCAATGAGTCCTATGAGATTATAGAAACCAGCGAGGGCGATTTGGTTTTTGCTGGATACTCCGGAACGCAGCACGGCTTCTACAAGTGGTTCATAGTAAAGACAGATTCTGATGGTAATCAGATCTGGTCAAAAGCTAAGAACTCTGTAGGCGATGCAATACTATATGGTATAAGTGAGTCTCCAAATGGTGGTTATGTTGCCGCGGGATTTTGCAATAGCTGGAGGAGCAATCTAGTTACCAAGAGAAATCCAAATAATGGAAACAGCACTTTCACAGAGTGCATCATAGGCGAGGTAAATGTAGCCGGGGTCTATGATATTACACCCGCAATAGGCGGTGGCTATTATATTATTGATGAGAGAAATAATTTGACAAAAATAGATGAAGAAGGACAAGTGGTTCTTACAGAATCTATTTCAAACAATCTTGCTGTCATCGAACTATTTAATGGCGACGTTGTTGTGGGTGGTAGAGGAGCCTTTCTAGATGGCGGCTACGGTGGCTATCCAAATATTACTAGACTATCCTTTTCTGGATCAGATTAGACAAGAGCAAAAGAAATAGTCTTGCAAAGAACGAATGTCTATTTAATCGTAGTATTACTGTTTTCACTTTCTTGTTCTAATGATAATATTTCAATGGACGATGACTGTGCAGGAAACGCAGGAGGAACAAGCATCTGCGGATGTACCGATAGTACAGCATTTAACTATAATAGCAACGCAACCCATGACGATGGAAGCTGTGAGGCGCATATAGACAACGGCGACTTCTTTCTTTCTTTTAATGGAACAAATTCCAGTGTTGATGTTGGAGATGTGATATCGCAAGGTGCCTACACAAAAGCCGCGTGGGTCAAAAGAAATTATGGATATCAGGTAGTCAATAACATTGTTAGCGGTAACGTGGGCCATGTTTTTTATGCACCGCAGAGCCAGCAGGGAAGGCTCTCAGCTGGACATAACGGTGATTGGAACATGGTACAAGATCCCGACTCAATTCCAGAAGCAGTTTGGACATATGTTGCTGTTACCTACGACCCAGATATTGCATCAGGAACCTTAACTCTTTTTACTAATGGTATCCTGGTTGACCAGGCAACAGGGGTCGAGCCACCAGAAGAAAGTTCAAGTACATTCATTGGAAGCAAGAAAGGTAATAATGTCTGGTATGGTTCTATTGATGAGGTTGCCATATGGAACAAAGCATTGGAGGCTGATGAGATTAGTGAGATTGGTAACAATCCAAATAGTATGAACGCGACATCTGATCATGGCAAATACACTTCCTCAGCAAACCTTCAGGGCTATTGGAAAATGAATGAGGGTGAGGGCAACCTTTTGTCGGATGCTAGCGGAAACGGAAACATTGGTACCATCGAGTTTGCTCTGTGGAAAACATGTGACGAATGCGGATGTATGGACCAGGCAGCATGCAACTACGATGCGTCCGCCACGGTTGACAATCGAGCATGTGAATATGTTGAGAACAGCTGCGATGAGTGTATTGATAGCCAAATAATCGATAACGATTTTGATNATGACGGTATCTGCAATGATCTCGACGAGGACGATGATAACGATAATGTAACAGATGATGCCGACCAAGATCCGCTCGATAACACAATTTGTTCTGATAACGATGGTGACGGTTGTGATGACTGCTCATCAGGTATTTTTAACGTTTCGAATGATGGCCCTGACGATGATGGCGACGGTATCTGTAATGGATATATTATTCCGGGAAGAAAGGTCTACATTGTCGGTGAGTCGTATAATAGTCAGGGTGACTACACCGCTTGTTATTGGGTAGATGGTGAGAGATTCGAGTTGCAAGGCGGTGCATGGGCAACTGATATCGTGGTGGTTGATGGAACTGTATACACGTCAGGGACAAGTGAATCATACAACGCATGCTACTGGATTGACCAAACAAGGTATGATTTGCCAGGATCCTGGGGAGAAGCAGAGGCAATCGCCGTAGATGGTGATGATGTCTATGTAGCAGGATGGTTTAACAATGGATCATGCTATTGGAAAAATGGTCAAAAAATAAACCTGACCGTGAACAGGGATTCCCAGGCATTTGCCATAGGGGTACACAATAATGGTGACGTATATGTAGGTGGTTACTACACAAGCAATCATCACTACTGGATTCCATGTTTTTGGAAAAATGGGACAAGCAGAACCAATCTCCAATCAGGAGAAGACGGCGAAGTGTACGATATGGTATTGATGGATGGAACCACAAGATATTATGCTGGCAACACCACCTCATTAAATAATATGCTTGGCTATCCTCCTAGAGCGTGTTATTGGAAAAACACAAGGCGCAACCAACTTCCCAAGGGAGGAAATTTTAATTCAGGTCTGTATGGTACAGGTGCACTTGGAATAACAACTGATGGCAGCGACATTTACGTTGCAGGTTATGCAGATTATATTGAAGATATAGGTGATTCGTTGAATACAGGAGGTAGATTTCCNCGGTATTGGAAAAATAATAGTATACATACTCTTGAGGGTGGTCCAATAACTGCATATGGAACTGGAGAGGCATACGATATTCGGGTTGCGGATGGCAGTGTTGTTGTTGTTGGTCTAGCGACCAGAAACCCTGACTATAACCACAGTTTTGAGACGGCCTGCTATTGGGTGGATGGTGAAATACGCTATTTAGTCAGTCGATATGATGTGCCCGAAGAACTAGGACTTGAGGATTGGGAAACCAGTGTTGCAAGAGGTGTATTTATTGAGTGAGGTAAAAAAAGTGAGGCACCTATTTTTATTTTTTTTAATTATTTAGGGGGCTAAATGAAGTCAAATATCATAGTTTCTAGTTTAATATTTTCTTTCGCATTTTTAATTAATAGCCTTCAAGGAATCACATTAGAGAAGACTCCCTCGCACGATCCCTGGATACACGTTGACCTAAATTCAGGCAGTCCATTAGCTAGATTAGATCATGAAAAATTAAAATTCTATTTGGATATTGCACCAAATGTAGATGAACGAATTGCTTCACCTGTTGTTATTGATCTATTACAAAGTAATGGAATAAAAAAAGGGTTTCGGTTTTACAAGACCTCTGTTATGCATCCTAGATTGTCTGATCGTTATCCAGAAATCAAAAGCTATATGGGGATAGGAACCAGCAACCCATCACACCGAGCAAGCATAGTTATGAATGGTGAAAAAGTCTACGGTTTTATTGCTACTGAAATTGGGAATTCGATATTTAAGGCTACAGGTGACAGCAATGAAGATCTGATACAAATAACCCATGAACGAGATTTGGATAGTCAAAAGAGCTGTGATGTAATAGATACAATGTCACACAGCACTCGAGATGTTAATGATGATGTATTCCCAGAGTGTGTTGGTGTTGATGACCCTTGTTATCCGGTAGGAAGCGAGCTAGTAACATACAGATTCGCAGGTATGATGACAGAGGATGTAAACGCAGAAGTAGCTGATGGTACTGTTGCAGGCGGACTAGCTTGGATGGTAGCGATGGTCAACCAGGTAAATGCATTGTGGATAAGAGATCTTAGTTTCCAGCTTCAGATGGTTGAAGATAGTGATCTCATTATTCATACTAGCTCTAATCCTGCGCCATCTCAATTTAAACAGGAGTGCCCCGAAGCTGGAAATCCAAGAAATTGCGAACTTCCCGAGGTAGAGCCGTACCTTGAAACAATTATTGGACCAGGAGGTTGGGATGATGATGCACAAGCCAGAGAGTGGGAATATGGAGCGTGTTTTGATATTGGATACGGAGGAGGCCTAGCCTACTGCCCTGGTCCAACCTCTGTCAATAGTCCTTCTTTTGGTGTTTTTTCCCATGAAATAATGCATAATGTGGGATCTAATCATAACATCACCAGAGAGGATGGATTTAGATCTTCTATCGGTGGTAACATTATGTACTGGGTTACACCACCGGCAACGATACCTGGGAATAGCGGTATGACGTATACCTCTCACAGTATTGAAGTAGGAATGAATTACCGATCAACATTACCAGGCAATTCTGTGCCATATAATTATGTTGAAGGATACTCTACAGCCCAGACTAATAATATTATTCCAGAATTGATCGTACCCGATGGTGGGTATATTATACCAAGAGATACGCCATTTGCCTTGGAGGGTTATAGTTCCCCTATGCACTCGGATTATACTTTTTCCTGGGAGCAAAATGATGCCTCTAGCGAGCAATATTTGAATGAACCATCCAGCGATGAATTCGCATATTTTCCATCTACGATGGGACCGCTTTTTTCCTCTGTAGACCCGACGAAAGATGGGTATAAAAGGACCTTTCCAGATATGAGTTCATTGTTAGAAAATAATTATGAAACCTATGACGCTGGTTACTTTAATACTCTTGTCATGGAGAAATTACCTTTCTCATCAAGAGAGATTAATATGCGTCTTATTGTTCGGACTAATGACCCCTATTCTGGCTCGGTAAATCATAAAAATGTTCAATTCTTTGTCGAGGGCTCAGCAGGTCCGTTTCGTGTCACCTCTCAGGACGTTTCTACTGTTTGGGATGTAAACAGTCAGCAGACTATAACATGGGACGTAGCAAACACTGATGACCCATCATCTGTTAATTGTCAGATGGTAGACATTGTGATGTCTCTAGATGGTGGAAATAATTTTAATTACATCCTGTTCGAAGATATTCCGAATAGTGGCTCTCATTCATTTGCTGTCCCTGCCATGCCATCTACCCTATCAGCAAGGCTCATGATAAAATCTGTTGATAATTTGTTTTTTGACATAAACAATGGTGCCATTGTAATCAATAATCCCTACGTCCCCTCTGTTACATTCTCAGATGAGATTATTGCCCTATCTTTAGCCCAAAATGAGACCCAGCAGTTTTCAGTCTCATTTACGAATGATGGAGAGGAAAATTCTGTGTTGCAATATTATTCTGGCAATGCATCTTCAATGGTTTTTGAAGAGGATTTTGAGGGGCTTGACTTAATGGAGAATACGGAATACGTTATGTATGAGCTTCCCACAGGATGGGAGCGTTCATCTTTAGGCCGAGGGTGGATTGTAGGAACAGAGGATCTTAGCGCGTGGGAGGACTGGATTAGTGCGCAAATAGGTGCTGGTTATTTTGACATTCCTGATTGGAGCGATGGTAATTATATTTTTGCCGACGACGATCAGTATAGCGCGTGCTCTAATTGTGCTGATTTATCAGAATGTGGCAGCATAAATGGATGTGCTGATGGTACCCAAGATCTATTATATACACCTGAGTTTTATGTACCTGTAAATTCGAGAACCCAATTATTATTTGATTCTTACTTTGGTTATGTAGGGTCGGGGCATGAGATTCATGTGGGTATCGTCACCAACGATATTTCAACATGGAATATCATTCACTCGCAAACTAGTGGGACTGATGCTTTTGTATCTCATGTGCTCGATCTCACAGACTATGAGGACGAGACCATTCGTATTGTTTTTCACTCAGAGGAGACAGCAGAAAATGGATGGGGAGCAGGCTGGGCACTTGACAATATTAGAATTGCCGTATCACCAGCATGGTTGCATTCTCAGGCCACAGGACTACTTCATGCAGGCGAGACGAGTGATCTGAATTTCTCTATAAACACTGCTAATCTTGATGCTGGAAGCTATGAGGGTTCTCTGGTGGTTTCCGATATTAACCATGATGTATCTGACACAGTTAAAATTACGCTTGATGTACTTCTCAGCACTAAAAATGATCCTGCTCCGTTATCTTATAGTTTGTATCAGAACTACCCTAACCCTTTCAATCCTGAAACAGAATTAATGTTTTCAATAGCGAAGGAAGAAATGGTAACCCTTGCTATATATGACATATTGGGAAATAGAATAAAAACAGTTTTGCAAAAAAGATTAAACCCTGGTTCTCACCGTTACAGTTGGGATGGGTTAAACGATAATGGTAAAACAGTTAGTGCAGGAATGTATTTTTATAGGATGAACACCCCATCTTTTAGTGAAACAAAAAAGATGCTCCTATTGAAATAATGATAATTTTATAAATAAGTTGAAGAATTAGCATAGACTCATATTAATATCAGCCCTAAAATTTTTAGATAATAAACAAAAAAAGGATAAATATGTCAAAAACTAGCAGTCTATACGACAAGATTAAAAGCCATTTTGACACCTTCGAAGCTGAGCACGAAAAGAACATGGGTGGGAATAAAGCCGCCGGTTCACGCGCCCGTAAAGCTATAGGTGAGGTTAAAAAGCTTGTTACAGATTATCGTAAGGCATCTGTTGCCGGTGAGTAATTTCACGATAAAAAAACCCCGCAAATTTGCGGGGTTTTTTTTTAAATGTTCTTAAAGCTCATGAGAAAAAATGATTTAAGAAATATAGCGATCATTGCTCATGTTGACCATGGAAAAACTACCCTTGTTGATGGACTGCTTAGGCAGAGTGGAACTTTTAAAGAGCACCAAGATATTGACGACAGAATTATGGACTCGATGGATCTAGAAAAAGAGCGTGGAATTACAATAGCAGCAAAAAATACAGCAATCTCCTATAACCATATAAAGATAAATATCTTAGACACTCCAGGGCATGCAGACTTTGGAGGTGAGGTAGAGAGAAGTCTGAACTTGGTTGATGGTGCTTTGCTTCTTGTAGACGCAAGCGAGGGTCCGCTTCCTCAAACTAGATTCGTCTTAAAAAAGACACTGGAAAAAGATTTACCCATAATACTCGTCATTAACAAAATCGATCGTAACGATGCCAGAATTGATGATGTTATTGAAGAGGTTTATGACTTATTCATTGATCTCGATGCATCAGACAATCAGATAGAGTTTCCAATAGTTTACTCTAACGCTAAAGAGGGTATTGCTAAAGCGGATCTTGATCAACATTCTAATGATCTAAAACCTTTATTTGATTGTATAATTGAAAAAATTCCGGGACCAATTGCAAACGATGATCAACCACCGCAGTTCTTAATCACAAATTTGGATTATGATTCTTACGTCGGGCAAATAGCGATAGGGAGGCTGCATAGTGGCCTTCTTGAAATGAATAAACTATACTCACTATGTACAAAAAATGAAAATCGAAGCAACCAAAAATTTTCCGCACTTTATACTTTCAGAGGATTAGAAAAAGTTAAGGTTGACAAAGTTGTTTCAGGCGATATTATAGCACTTGCTGGTATCGATAATATTTCTATTGGCGATACAATTGCAGATAATGAGCGCCCCGAATCTCTACCAAGGATACAAATTGATGCTCCAACCGTTTCTATGATGTTCCATGTAAATGATAGTCCTTTTGCGGGCATAGACGGTAAGTACCTTACCACAAGACACCTATCCGAGCGGTTAGTATTGGAGACGTATAGCAATGTTTCTTTAGAAGTAATTCAAACAGCAAGACCCGATGTTTTTGAAGTGAGGGGGAGGGGGGAATTGCAGCTAGCAATTTTAATTGAGACAATGAGGAGGGAGGGATATGAATTTATGGTTTCCAAGCCTCAGGTTATCGTAAAACAAGATTCTGGAAATAAGCTGGAACCAATGGAAAAAGTTTTCTTAGACATCCCAGAAGATAAAGTAGGTGTCGTAACGGAAAAATTATCTGTTAGAAAAGGTAAAATGACTGACCTGCAAAATTATGGTACTGGAAGAGTCAATCTAGAATTTTCTATACCCTCTCGCGGTCTAATAGGCTTCAGGTCCCAGTTCATAACAGATACCAAAGGTGAGGGCATTATGAATAAACTTTTTGATGGCTATTCACCTTGGTTTGGATCGATTCCGCAAAGAAATTCGGGAGCAATGGTCTCAGACAGGGAGGGGAAGGTTACATCGTATGCTTGTATTGGAATGGCCGACAGGGGTGAACTATTTATACCCGTAGGCACAAAAGTATATGCTGGTATGATCATTGGCGAGCGAAATAGAGATGGAGATTTGAACATAAACATCACTAAAGAGAAAAAACTGACTAATATGCGCGCTTCAGGTTCAGATAATACTGTCCCCATTAGGCCTCCAAAATTATTATCGCTAGATCAGTGTATTGAGTTCATAGCAGAGGATGAATTTATCGAAGTGACACCGGGAAATATAAGATTGAGAAAAATGGAACTCGACCAAACAAAAAGAGCTTCAATACAAAAAAAAGAAAAGTACGCATCTCAATAATTTTTCTACGTTAAATGAATTTTTAAATGCGTAAATATTATAAAAACCAGGAATAGAGTTGAATTTAGATTTACCTTTAAAAAATATTGTTCGAATTAAAGATACCACTACCGAAAATAATGCAGCTATTTTTTTCTTACATGGATATGGAAGTAATATGCAAGACCTAGACGGATTGAGTCATCAGTTTGATGAAAGCTGGACTAGCATAAGTCTGCAAGCAAGTATTCCTGTACAGTTTAATGGTTGGGCATGGGCGGACCTTGATTATAACAACCTGGGTATCTTGCCAAAGCCGGAACAAATGAGAAATCATCGCAAGGCTGTTATAGAGTCAATTGATATCTGTATTTCAAAGCTTAACATAGATGCTAACAGGATACATTTATTAGGCTTTAGCCAGGGGGCTGCGTTAGCTATGTATTGCGGTCTAATATTCCCCAAAAAATTTTGTTCTGTTGTTTCGGTTTGTGGTTTTCTTCCAATGGATCAGATAAAAGAAAAAATAGAGACTAATCTTGTCAGACATTTGAATGTATTGATGGTAAATGGAAGACAAGATTCTATTGTACCACTCTCATTAGCAAAGTCTACCAGAGATGGCATCAAATCACTAGGCATGAAACCTGATTATAAAGAATACGATATGGAGCATTCCATATCATACGACTGCCTCAGAGATATCCTAACATGGCTGAATGCTAAAAATGAGTAGTGGAAAATATCTTTTATTGACTGGTTTGATTATAAGCTAGTGTAGGGATCTAGGTTGTGATTGATAGTTTACCAATCATCATCTCCCCAGCCATCGTCATCACCTTCTTCCTCTAAATATTCTGCCTGTTCGTCTAGCCATGCAATGTAATCTTCCTCTTCATGGATAGTGAGATATCCTTTCATGCGATAATGTCCGAGACCACAGAGCTGAGCGCATGCAATCTCAAGGCTCTTACCCTCTCGCATAGTTCCAACTGCTGTTTCCAGAAATTCTTCAGATGTGCTGGTAGCGGTAAAATGGACTGGAATCACCATTCCGGGTATTGCATCTTGAGAGACTCGTAGCTCAGGAAGTTTAAAATTGTGAATAACATCTTTTGAACTGAGATCAACCCTAATTTTTTTATCAACTGGTACGTGTAATTGATTTATTGTATAAAAATCATCTTTTCCAAATTCGCTGCCCCTGTCGAGCCCTATTGGGTTGTCTTGTTCATCAACAAGATCGATTCTTGTTTCCCCAAATTTTCCGTCAGCACCTGGGTAGTGAATGTTCCAAGCATACTGTTGAGCAATTACTCTTATATGCTCAGCATCACGGGGATCAGGGACATCGTTTACTCTTTCAGCCCATATCGGGAAAGCGAATCCAAACAATATCACTATCTCTATGACAGCGACTGCAGCCTCCATTACAGATGAATAATGAGACTCTACACCCTTGTAGTTGGCTTTTTTATTTTTTGACGCACGAAATTTAACTAGGCTTACAATGAAAAATATTCCCCAGCCTATAAACAGCACAAGCATCAGATAGTGAACAATAACTATTATTTCATCTATTCTTCCACTGACACTGGAGATCCCAACAGGTAGACCAAAATATTGAAGCAGCTCTAACACTATTTAATCGCCCTTATTAAGCCTTTTAGATTTTAAGCCGATGGAAACAATTCCGATAGCAATAGCGATGAGTAAAGGAGTAATCACGCCAAGCAAAGTTATTATAGCCATATCCATACCCTTTCCAGCATCGCTATTTGGATCGCCGTAACAGGTTGAGCATGCTAGAATATAATTTGCGTTCATGAGCAAAAATGGCGCTAGTATTTTGAGAAAATTTCTACTCATAAGGTCTTAAACTTTTGTAAAACTTTGAAGAGGTATACAGATAATAAAACGGTGAAAATCCCACCTAACATTGTCAACAGTATATTTGTGTCACTGTTACCTAGTCCAACGTATGTGCTGTATGTAAAAAATCCACAAAGTATTATTGATAAAAACGTGACAATTGTATGTGTTATTTTTAATTCCATTTTTCTAATATGATGATGTTGCGTCAGTTACAGATATGAGGGGTAGGAACATGAGGATTAAAAATGAAATCGCAGTTGCTGCCAGTATCCAAATGATCATTTGACGTTCGGTCATCAGATGCATAAAATAACCCAAAACCAAGCTTCCTTTTATAGTTGCTACGGTCATTGCAATGAAAAAAGCTTCAATAAAGGAAACCTCTAAGTAACTTACTGCTACCGTTACAACAGTAAGGAATCCGAGCGCAATAAAGACGTTAATGTATGTCTTTATGTGTTGTTCTATAGAGCGGTGAGAGTTATCTGCCATATCACAATAAATATAAAATTGGAAATAAAAAAATCCAGACCAAATCGACAAAATGCCAATAAAGTCCTGTAACCTCTATTCTGTTCGCGAGTAAATCCTTGTTTTCTTTCCACATAATATCAGCCTGTTTAGTCATATAAAAACTAAGCACCAATACCCCGCCTATAATGTGAAGTACATGCAGTCCAGTTAATGTAAAGTATATTCCCATGAACGTGCTTGTAGAGGGATACACGCCATGATGAAATTTTCCGGTATACTCAAAATACTTTACAACTAAAAAGCCTAAAGCGCAGAGAATGGTAATACCCAGATACATTTTGTATTTATCGAACTGATCAAGTTTTAATGAGGCCCAGCTCATGAGCATTGTCACACTGGAGGTTATTAGTAGTAATGTGTTAAAGGTTGCCATGGGTACATTCAGTTTTGATCCCCAATACTCGAATTCGCCTGCGGGGGCAGCAAGCCTGAGGAAGACATATGCTGAGAATAATCCACCAAAGAGCATTACCTCTGATGCTAAAAAGATCCACATCCCAAGTTTGCTATTATTTAAACCCGTATCAGGTCTTTCTTCAAGTATGTATTGAATAGCACTCATTGGATAACAGGTTCTGTCTGGGGGCAGTAGTCTTCTTTTTGTCCTGGAACGCTGTATTCATAAGGTCCATGATGAACCTCTACTGGCTTGTCAAAATTTAAATGAGGGAGTGGAGGGGAGGGAGCAGACCACTCGATCGTTGTAGACTCCCAGGGGTTTCTTTCTTCAGTTTTTTTGCCGGCTAAAGATAAAAATATGTTCACAATAAATGGTATTTGTGCGGCACCAAGACAGAATGCAGAGATAGTCATAAATTCATTCCATTGTAGAATATCGGATGCATGAGCATACTGCTGACCACCATCATACATTCTTCGGGAGAGCCCAGATAAACCCTGTATAAACATTGGCATGAAGATACCGTTCATGAAGATTAAGGATGGCCAGAAGTGTAATTTTCCAAGCGCTTCACTCATTCTTTTACCCGTTACTTTCGGGAACCAGTAGTATATACCGGCGAACAACGCAAAGAGGGTTCCAGGAGCAACAACATAATGAAAATGACCTATAACATAATAGGTGTCATGCAGAAATATGTCAGAGGCTGCTACCCCAAGCGGTAAACCTGTCAGCCCTCCTATGCCAAACATTGGTAAGAAAGATAATGCGAAGAGCATGGGTGTATTAAACCTTATTGATCCGCCCCAGAGTGATATGAAAAACGCGGTCAGAACAACGACTGATGGGATCGATATTATCATTGTTGTAAACTGAAAAAACGCACTCATTGTCTGTCCCATTCCAGTGAGAAACATGTGGTGTGCCCACACAATGAAAGACATAAAACCGAGAAAGCTTATGGCATAAACAAGTGACTTATATCCCCAGAGGGGTTTGCGAGTATTGTTCGCAATTATTTCTCCAACTATTCCAATTGCAGGAAGGATTAAAACATACACTTCAGGGTGCGCTAGAAACCAAAATAAATGTTGCCATAGTAGAGGTGATCCCGAGCCATAGGTTTCAACGGGGCTACCAGCATATACTAAACCAGAGGGTAAGAAGAAACTGGTCCCTGCCAATCTATCCATCAGCTGTAATATAGCAGCAGATTCTAGAGGCGGAAAAGCCAGTATGAGTAAGAATGAGGTAACGAGCTGTGCCCAGACGAAGAATGGAAGCCTGAACCATGTCAAGCCTGGTGCTCTCAGCTGGACGATGGTCACAATAATATTCATCGAACCAAGGAGGGAAGATGTAATTAGAAATATCATTCCAAGAAGCCACATGGTCTGCCCAGATTCAAATATTGATAGCGGTGGATAAGATGTCCAGCCAGACCTTGCGGCTCCTTCAGGGGTGAAGAAGCTAGCGAGCATTATCACTCCACCTGCGAAATATGACCAGTAGCTTGCGGCATTTAGTTTGGGGAATGCCATGTCAGGAGCTCCGACCTGAAGCGGGACAAGGTAGTTGCCAAATGCACCCACTGCAAGAGGAACAACGCCAAGGAAAATCATGATCGTCCCATGCATGGCTCCAAGAGTGTTGTAATTTTCGGGCAACATCACTCCGCCGCTCTCTGAGAAAAATAAATTACCAATGTAAGGTATCACTTGCTCCGGATAGGCAAGTTGATATCGCATGACCATCATTAGTAAGAAACCAAATAGCAGGAAAAGAAGAGATGTTATCCCATATTGGATTCCGATAGTCTTGTGATCTACAGAAAATATATATTTCTGGATAAAATTTTCTTCGTGGTGAGTGTGGTCAGCCAATTTTATTCTCTCGTTAGAAATACCTAGTCAATTTCTAGACCGTAGTTGTCCTCAAATTTGTCAGTTCCCAACATTCTAATAGCGTCCCAGGTCATTCTAGTACAAACTCTCGCACACACTTGACAACCAGTACATTCATTAAATCTCACTTGTACGGGGGGAATCACAGGGAATTCGTACTTGTCACTTGCTACCGGCTCTATACAATCGACCGGGCAGAATGGTACACAAGCTTGACAACCAGTGCAATTATCTTCGTCAACAACAGCGATTAGCTTCGGCTTTTTCGTTTTTTGCCTTGCATAATCTGGCAGTTCAGGTATTCCTTTAAAATAGTTATATGTTGGTGCCATAAACCATGATTTCCTTTCTATAATTTAGGCATGTAGATTAATAAAAATTTCACGGAAATTCATATATTATTTTAGTACATATTTTTCAATTGCCCAGCCTGATCCAAAGCAAATCATTCCTGCAATTAGTAATCTGGGGTCCATGAGTCTTGGGTAGTGAATAATAAAACCAACTGCAACCATGAACATGCCTAATAGTTCTAGACTTTTTGCCGCGTAATACATCAGCTAACCTCAGGTTCAAGTTCTGATATGATGGCAATCTGACTTTTAAATGCATTGTTTTTTATTTTAAGGCTCCAGAAATGGTGTACATAAGCAACAATGAATAAGAGATAATGAAGCCACATTGGTGATATGTTATTTTCTATTGCACCAATGTGTATAAACCAGCCACCAACTAATAATATTGTAAGCATTAGCTGTGGAAACAAAACCATTTTTAATTTTCTCTCTCTTTCCCAGAGCGCATCATTACCTAAGCCATCTTCTACCGCTTTTTTGATAGCTTTTCCAGTGGTGATAAAAAAATACATAACAAGTGTTTCAGTGATGGTAAAAATTAAAACTGTGAAAAGGGCGAATCTCGTGTGACTTGCTCCCAGTATTTTGTAATCCCAATATCCACTAATGCCTGTGAGAGTGAGATTGATCGCGCTCACGGCCATGAATACGTAGCAGGCTATCATGAATAAATACATATAATTTGGATATAGTAACTGGGAAAATTTACTATTATATAGCATTCAAACATAAATGCTTAGTATTTATTTTCTATTACATGCTGAGTAAAATATTTGGTAAAATACAATAATAAAATATATACATTTTAAAGGATTAAAAATGAATTCTAAAATCATAATAAAAATTGTCCTAATTCTTTCTTTCTCTGTTGGTACTACTATTGCAGGTACCTTGAAAGGAAATGTCAAGTACGATGGTAAACCACCAAAAAAGAAGCGATTAAGAATGGACGCTGATCCTGTTTGTGGCTCATCTCACTCTAAGCCAGTACTCAGTGAAAATTTTAAAATGGGTGAGGATGGATCAATGGAGGAGGCACTAGTATACCTCAGGAATGTTCCGTATTCTGGGGGTGTACCATCAGAACCAGCAGTGCTTGATCAGCAGGGATGCATCTACACTCCTCATGTTTTTGGGATGATGGCCGGACAAGATTTGTTAATAAAAAATAGTGACGCAACCTTGCATAATATACATTCGATGCCAAAAGTTAATAAAGAGTTCAATTTTGCTATGCCAAAAGTTGTAAAGGAGAAGAAAGCAACATTCAAGAAATCTGAACCAGATCCATTTTATATCAAATGCGATGTTCATCCCTGGATGAAATCATGGGTTTTTGTTTCAGATCATCCCTATTTCGCTGTAACCGATAAAAATGGAAATTTTTCAATTGAAGGCATTCCAGCAGGTACTTATGACGTTATCTGTTGGCAAGAAAAATTTGGTAAACGGACTCTCAAAGCAAGCGTAACAATAGGTAGTGGTGAGACCACAAAAGATTTTGTTTTCAGCAGGCCCAAAAAAAAATAAACAGATAGTATCCAAAGTTCAAAAGGCGGATTAATTCCGCCTTTTTTTTTCAATGCGCTGCAAAATTTTACTTTTAAATGTTATAATTATATTGCCTCTTATCAACTGTGATAGTTCAAGTAATAGATATGCCGTTAGGGGTACAATAAGATCCCTAGATCTGAATACTAATAAAGTGGTCATTGCCCACGATACCATTGCAGATTTGATGCCTCCAATGGTAATGCCTTTTTTTGTTCCTAAAGGTGAACTTAATCAAGCCAAGGTTGGAGATAGCGTACTTTTTGAGTTTGTTTGGAATGATTCACTTCCATTTGCACATAAATTCAGCGTTGTGGGCAGGGGCTCTATACCTGAAGATGATGACTTTTTTGCTGATGAGTACAGTGAGAAATCAATTGGTGATGTGATAGATGATGTTACACTTTTAACGCTTGACAGTATCAATTATAATTTATCTCAGAGCGATGGTAAATATCGCTTTATATCCTACATTTTTACCCGCTGTCCTATGCCAAATATGTGCCCCGCCGTGATTATGAAAAATAATGTTCTTGCAAATAATTTTTCCGAAAGTAATTTGATTGAATTTTTATTGATAAGTTTTGATTATATCCATGATACTCCGTCTGTACTGAGGAGAAACTATTCATCAATAATAGAGCAAAACAAAAATGTTATAATCCTATCTAGTACAGGAAGAATTGAGGATATATACTCAATTGTTAGGCAAACTGGTGCCAATTTTTGGGGAGTTGAGGAAGAAAAAATTGGACACACTATGAGATCAGTTTTGATTGATCCAAATCGTAAGCTGTTGGCATCGTGGCCTGGGGATGATTGGAACGTAAACCATGCTGAAAATGCAATCAAATTGGTGATAAAATAAAAAACCCCAGATATACTGGGGCTTTTAATATTTGTAAGTAATTTTAGCTATCTACCAGTCCTCGTCATCACCCCAGTCATCGCCTTCATCATCTTCATCCCCCCAGTCGTCATCTTCATCCTCATAATCATCCGAATCCTCGCTATCAAAGTCATAGCCGTTTTCTGCAAAGTATGCCTTAATTAAGTCATCAATGTTTTTGTCACCTTCAATATTCCACAGATAATCTCTTAGTCCATCAAGCATTGCAACTGTATCGCCTTTTAAATCAATTAGTTCGGAGCCCCAAGTTTCTTTGGCACCATCGCTATACAGAACTGTGGTGTCGGGAACATAAGGTGCAGGCATTTTGGTTCCCGGCATTATTCTTTGTGGATTTTTAAGCCATTCTGTTACCCATTCAGGATTTAGGCGTTCTTTGGTCATGGCTAAATTTGCTGCCCAAGTTGGCGCATCACCTGTTGGAAACTCTTTTCCATAAAAGTGGCAGCTATTACACTGGCCTATCTCATGTAGTTTAGCACCTGCTATAAATTCAGTACTGTTTATGTTAAAATCATGCTCTCCTCTATAGTTAATGTTCTCATCGTCTATATGCTGAAAATATGCAATTATTGCATCCCATTCCTCATCACTGATTTGATGAAAGCTCGGCATTTTAACTTGCAGGTTGGGGCGGATAATTGAAGGGTTATTGAAAAAAGACAGTAACCAATCTGGGTTAGCCTTTCTACCTTCGGAATTAAGGTTGGGTGGTCCGTATTCTGGTGGTCCAATGTGCTCTACTAGCTGGCCACCTCTGTTCTCTATCTGATGGCAACCTTGACAATTATATTGCTTTACCAATCTATGCCCTTCTTTGTAGATGTCTGGTGCCTTATTATGTGCTTTCAGGTTGTCACTAACTTTATTTGCATTAAATCCTAGAACTGCAGCGGTGATTGCTTCTATCTCTTCTTCGGAAAAATAGAAATTAGGCATTTTGAGTAAGTCAAGGTGCTCACTTTCTTTACCTCGATCGTAAATTCTAGGAGTCCTTAGTTTATTCTCAATCCATGCAGGGACTGTGTGGTCGATATCATGGAAGAGACCAAAGTCAAATTTACCAACTGGCTTTGAGCCTTCTTCTGTTATCTCTACACCAATGGGTTTTGCATCGTCAAAACCGTCAATATTATGACACCCAAAACATCCGTAGTGGCGTATACTTTTTTCGCCAACAAAATTAAGTTTTTCCTTTTGACTCATCTTAGATGCTTTGGCAATAGCAAATTTTTCTGGATTTGACTTTTTTAGCCAGTTTGTGGTTAGTTCATCTAGCACAGCAAGATCGAAGTCATGGGCAGGAAGATTATCAAATGATTCATTCTTATCTTCGAGGAGATAGGCAGCGATATCTTTTGCCTGCTGTGGTTCTAGTCTCAAGTTGGGCATTTTTGTGTCAGGCATGTAGGCTTGCGGATCCATAAGCCATTCATATAGCCATTCCGCGGAAACCTTAGAGCCAATTCCAACAAGATTTGGACCATGCACTTTCGTTAAATTATCGTAATTATTTATGTGTGGAGCATTCTCTGGATTTTTTTCAGATACATGACATCCCATGCATCCAACTGCGTTGAATAATTTTTCTCCGCTTATGGCATCACCTATAAACTGTTCATCATTACTACCGATATTCTTTTCTTTACCGTCGAATAAATATTCAGTGATACCTGCGATCTCTACATTATTATAGGCGGTAACCTCTTCACTTTCCTGATTTGGTTGCTCAAAAATTGATGGCATCCTGGTATTATATCGAAAATGTCTGGGATTCTTAACCCATTTAGATACCCAGTCTTCAGTTAATTTTTCATTAATCCTTTTCAGATTAGGTCCAGATTTTGCAAGAGTAGGCCAGTCCTCGTTGTGGTGGCATCCGTTACATCCTGCCTGATCTATTAAGGTTAGTCCGAGGTTAATTTTTTCTCCACCCGCAAGATCACTTGTATTGTTATGACACTTAAAACAGCTGGCTTCAGTGTATTTAGTGGGTAACATTGGCGTGAGCCAGTGATGGTTAACTTTCCAATCGTGTTCTTCTTTCCACCTCTCCTTATCCTCAGATGAATTGGGCGTGTGAGATGATGAAACAAAAGAAGTTCCCCTGCTCCTGCCACCATGGCAGCTTGTACAGCCAAAGTTGTTCATGGGATGAGGTGAATTTGAGGTTACATAAAGATCTAGGTTAGGATGTGTAGTGTAGGGCTGCGGAGCATCAGAAAAATCTGGATTATCAATTCCCAGATGACAACTAGTACATCTATCAACAACCGGTACAGCAGCAAAGTTGACATCATATTTCACATCTGCAACAACAATCTGATTGACTTTGTAATATGGATCAAGGAAATCGAGGATGGGTAAATCTCGTACAATATCCCCTAACTTGTTTGCCATTGACATTCTACTTCTATCAAGTTTACCAAGTTTATTTTCGGTTAGTGTGTACTGCTTGGTGTACTTATCAAGGTCATCCTGTTTTTTCTTAACAATGGACCTAATATCTTTTATCTGACTTTCAAGCAAACCTATTTCAATTTCTGTATCTTCTCTTGCGAGTCTTAATAAATCCAGTTTTTCTAATGCTGCATTGTACTCGTCCCGGCTAGAGGGCCCATGGTTAGCGTGAGCGTTCTCAGATTCAACAAGATATTTTAGAGCTTCAACATTAGCTTTGTGACTTTGAAACTTCATGTTCTGGTCATAGTGCTTATCTTTAAGCTCACCAAGTTGACTTATTAAAGTTCCGAGTTCTTCGCTACGACTGTCAAATTCAGACCTTGCGGCAAAGAGAGCATCTTCATATGCTTGTTTTTCTACCGAAACTTCTTCAGCCTGTTGTTCCAACTTCTCTTGGGCAACTTGAATTTGCATTTTTCTAAATTCACGTTGATAATCTTTGAATTCATCATCATTATCGTCAACGAATATCCATACAGTCACAGCAAGGAAAATGATGGACGATATTGCGAACCACTTATTTAGTAGGTTGATGTCCCAATATCTTTCGTCATTCGTAAACATTTAACTTACTTTACCTATATGTTAAAAAAGTATTCCGGAATTGAAATGAAATAACTCAGATTAGCAATCCACCTCAGATACATTTTTAGCGGAAGAGATAGCATCACGAGACCAAATATCATCAGTGCAACAAACCTAGTTGGACCATATGCTTTGAACATATCTTTTAAAACGGTTTTGGCTAGCACTAGAGGTAGGACGAAAAGATACCCTCCGACAGTTAGAAATCCCAACCATTCTCTGAGCAAGATGTTTTCTGGTAGGCCCTTGCCGAGTAGCTTAACCCAGAAATATTCTGATAGGCTGACACTGTTTAGAGCCACAATCTTGTGTGAGTCCCAATACTCAAATGGTCCGTAGAAATTCCAGTTTGGACCTCTGAAAAACGTTCCTAAAACTATGAGAAATAACCACAGTACAATCCATCCATACATGAATATAAAAATACCCACTCTTCGCTCTTTAAAGGAGTAATAACCATCTCCTTTTTTGTTGATGTCCATGTAAGGAATAGCCATTAGTCCTACTACGCAGAATATTGGCAAAACTATACCTGCAATCCAGGGATCATAATAGACTAACATCTCTTGAAGGCCAAGAAAGTACCAAGGAGCCTTTGAAGGGTTTGGAGTTGCTGCAGGGTTAGCAGGCTCTTCAAGGGGAGCAGCTACTAGAATTGACCAAATAACTAAAAATACAGTGAAAAGAATTAGTGCGATAAACTCAATGTATACTAAATCCGGCCAGACTAATACTTTATCATCAGGGTCATTGTATTCACTAGGCTTAAGACCATTCTCAAGTCTTTCGTCATTTACATAGGCCTTGTGCATAGCTAGCCAGGTAAAATAATAGATGGAATATACCATTAGTACAATTGGGAAATTGTCGGCCTTCGTTAAAATGACATTAAAATTCGTGTCCATATACCCAACAATAAAGAAGAAAGTAATGGCGGCCATTGCAGCAACTAAACCAGTTTTTGTCCAGAGCAGATAAAAACCAAGTTTGCGATTTATTTTGTCAAACCAATCTGTTGGAGGAAATAAAATAGGCGTAACAACAGTCAATATTGAGAAGCTTATTGTCGGTGCTGATAGGTAATCTACTGTGCTTTTGAATGCATCTAACATTTTTCTAACCTTTATAAAGGCCCAGAGATTCCGCCATCTTTTCTAATGCGCCAGAAGTGAACGGCCATGAAAATCATCATTATGAATGGTACGGCAATACAGTGTATAACGTAAAATCGTAAAAGTGTAGCCTCACCGACGAACCTACCTCCTATTAACGCAAAACGGACGTCAGAGCCAATGTGGACTAAATTAATATCACCTATTGCAAGCAGGCTGGCGCCAGGACCCTCATGGCCTATAAAAGGGTGAGCCCTAGCCATATTTGAGCCAACAGTTACGGCCCAGATTGCAAGCTGATCCCAAGGCAACAAATATCCAGTGAAAGACAAGAACATTGTTAGGGTCATTAGCAGCACGCCAACACCCCAGTTGAATTCACGGGGTGGCTTGTACGACCCAGTCATGAACACTCTCAGCATGTGTAACCACACAACGAGAACCATGGAGTGAGCAGCCCATCGGTGTAGCTCCCTCATAATACCGAGCGGGACTTGTTCGGCAAGGTCAATGATATCAGTGTAAGCATACTCAACTGTTGGACGATAATAAAACATTAGAAGAATACCGGTGATGGTCAGATTCACAAATAGAAAAAAAGATAGTCCGCCCATACACCAGGTGTATCCCAACTTTACCGCATGCTTAGGTAGCCTTGCAGGATGCAGATGTAAAAAAACGCTTCCTAGAACAGCGTGCATTCTCTGCCTCCGTGTGCGTGGAATTCCAGACCGGATTATTGATTTCCATATTTGAGACTCACCTAGAGTGTCTAAAAGGGACTTTTTGTCTTTATTAGTTGACATATTAGCTAGTTAATTTATTCAATAAGACATTACACTTTCAAATAGGATTCAGGATTTTCCCATTCACCCTTTTCCCACTTAAAACTTTTTGTCTTGTCTACAAGTATTTGACCGTCGTTTGCAAGACCTATTTTAAACCTTTCCAGGGGTCTAGGAGCGGGGCCCTCAAAATGTATGCCTGTCATTCTAAATCCGCTACCATGGCAAGGACATTTAAACTTTGATTCTACAGGAAGCCAGTTTGGAGTGCAACCAAGATGCGTGCAAACAGTGGAAAGGGCAAATATTGACTCCTCATCTCTGACTATCCAGGCGTTATACTGTTTTTTAAATTTGATATCTACAGAATTCTTGGAAAAATCGTCAGGGTAGCCAATTTTGAAGGACTGTGGTGGTTCAAAAAGCACATTCGGAAACAAAAATCGGACGATCATGGTGAAAAATCCGCCGGTAACTCCAAGGTACGCAACCCAGCCCAGCGATAGCCAACCTAGAAAATTCCTCCTGCCTTTCTCAGGTCTTTTAAAGGCGTTTTCAGCTGAGGATCCAACTGCTGCATTGGGTATTGTTTTTTCTTCTGACATATTTTTTACGTTTTTTTGTTGTAAGCAAACTTAAGTGTTTTAATTGCTGCGTTTCTAACTTTCAAATTCTCATCAGAGCTGGCAAGTGTTTCAAGTAGTGGTTCAAAGCGCTGATCTACTATGATTGTCGTCGTCTCGATCGCAGTTAATATCACCTTAGTTACTTCATTTTGGTCAAGCTCAGGGAAGGTTGAGAGGTAATTTCGATCCATTAGATTTTGAATGGTTGGGATTGATGAATCTTCGCCCATTTTTGCCAAGCCGATCGCAGCGTCCCATCTAATATTGGGTTCGTCATCGTCAAGCAAACTGTTTAGTAGGGGTATCGATTTACTATTACCAATAAAACCGAGTGACATAGTTGCGGCTAATCGCTCATCTTGAAAGTCGGACGATTTAATTATTTCAGAAAGCCTACTAATCGCACTCTGCTCTTTTACCATACCCACGGCCTGAATGGCAGCAAGCCGGGACTCTCTTGATTCGTCATTTAGTCCAAGAACGAGTTTATCTCCGTAATACTGATCCCCTGTTGCGCCCATCGCAATGGCCAGGTAGGCACGTACCAACGGATCATCATTTATAGCGTGATCATATGCGGATACCATTTGGTTTTTGAAAGATAAATCAAATGGCACTGCATCAGGGTCGTTGAGTACCTTTGAGAGCTCGTAAGCAGACTGCCAGCGTTTGGTCGCTGAGCCTATTTTTACCTGATTGAGAAGTTCTGACGCATCAGTAGTTTCGTATGTGATAAATCTGAAAAGCAGAAAGAAAACGGCTCCAAAGATAGCTATCATGAATGGAATCAAAAAAAAGGAGTAAAACAGGGAGTAAATCCTGCTAGATTCTTTTTTCTGATCTTCTAGTATTGTAGTTTGTTCCATTGTCCCAAAAATTAAGTGGTGAATTTATTTAAAAACCTCACGTCCAACAAAAAGGATTTGCAAAATTATTCAATGTTATTATTGTCTTTCAATTTTTTTAAATCTGTTTTCATCACCTGGGTCAACCTGGATACTTTTCTTAGCTGTTTTTTTATTTTTACAATTTCAAAAACGAGTATAAAACCAAAAGATAATAACAGCAGTATTATTAAGGAAAGTGCTTCCATCCAGACTCAGTTAGTCTTATTATTTTTTTCCTTGCTTTGCAATTGCCAACCAAGGAAAATGGGGAAAAAAAACAGGATGATGCATCCTAAGCCTAGGAGGCCAACTGCCCACTCAAGATTCTCCATAAGCCATGGTAATGTCAACCAGTCCATATCGTTTTTTCTATAAAAACCAAGTAACTAGTGTTACATATAAAATGAGAAGTAGTGTACATGCAATCATTGAGATCATCTGAGTTTTAGTTATTACCGTTTTCTGAGGATTTGACATTATTTTTTGGCGCGCTTTGCTTTTATTATTCCAGCTTTAATTTTTCCACGAAGTACTTTATCGGTTAGCGCATTAATTTCGTCCATCTCACCCTGGACGCCTTTTGCAATTAAACGATCAATTTTCTGATCATTGGTTTCTTCATGGATATCATTATTTTTATTTTCCTGGGCATCGGATTTGATGTTAGGCATAGCAGGCCTTTCAACCGTGCCTTTTTTCACTTTCATGATCATTGCTTTTGTTTTGGCTCTTACAATTTTGTCATCGTGATTGTTGACCATGTCCATGTCGCCGTCTAGGCCTTTGTTGGCAAGATAGGCGATAAGGTCTTCTCGGGATAGTGTACTTACTCCGTTAGTAGAATTATCAGGTTGGGATTTATCGGACGACTTTTTTGGGAGTGGAGGTAACACGCCTGTTCTTTTCGATTTTACGATACCCGCCTTTGCCATTCCCCTAATTGTTTTCTCGGGTATGTTGTTGACAAAGTCCATGTCTCCTTTCATACCCATATTTATGGCAAAATCAATATAATCTTGCTTGGATGAAAATCCGCCAAATTCTGTCTGCTTTTTGTCCTCGGTTTTTACGCTATCCTCATCTTTTGTAAAATCTACTTTTGGTACGATGTCATTTAGTTTGTGGAGAATTTTTGACTTATGTTGCCAGTTTAACTGGTCTAAAATTGAAAGTAGTCCACTTGACTTTCTAGTGCATGTGACCCAAACACCAAGGTCAGTCTCGTCGATTGAAAAATTGACATACTCAGTTACAAATGGGTTTGTCTTAAAGTGGAAGCCAAACTCCTTATTCTTGACGCATGTCACTATTCGACATTTAAACCAGGGAGCAAGGGTTCTTGGTCTTATCTTGAAAAAAGCTCCGGGTTTCAATTTTAATTTTGAAAAACAGTACTTATGGACAAAGCGTTCTTCCTCTAAAACTGGTAATGCCCTCTGAATGCCGTGGAACCAGACATTATACATTTCCAAAGATGTCAATATTTTCCACATGATTTCCTTTGTGGACGAGAAATGGTACTCTATTAGACTTTCACTTTGAAAGGGGGACCAATCAGACCAGCTGTCTCCAATATTATTTTTCGGAACGACTGGAGCTTGAAGTGATGCTTTTTCTTGTTTTATGCCGTCAAAATCCAGATCCTTTGATGAGAGGTGCTGGATGCTTCCATCGGGAAATTCGACTTCGAATTTTGTTGGGTAAAAATAAACTTTATTTACTTTGCCACGTAGACCGGAATTTCGAACTGTACATTCTGTCCCAGGCTCAATCCTATTCAGAATCATGTTAAATCAGTTTCTTGTTTTTAATTAAAATTTACAAATATCATTAATTACCCACTAATAAACTTAATTATGAATATCTTTTAATTGATAAACAATTTAGTATGTAAAACTTTGCAAAAAATAGTGGTAGGCATGTCTAACTTACAGCACAATAATGAAGTTATTTCGATTATCAACCATTATTTCTGCTGTTCTTACCTATCTAATAATATTTATTGGTGGAATGGTTAGGGTATCTGGAGCTGGTATGGGATGTCCTGATTGGCCCAAATGTTTTGGTAGATGGATCCCACCAACCAGTTTGAGTCAAATTCCTGATTACATAGATCCAGCAAAATTCAATATTGTTCTTGCTTGGATAGAATATCTTAATAGGCTTTTTGGAGTACTCGTTGGTTTTTCAATACTCATTACATTGATTCTGGGTTTCAAATATCATTCTAATAACCCTCGTATTAAATGGCCTTTGCTCTCTGCCTTCCTCCTCACCTTATTCCAAGGATGGCTGGGGTCTGTTTTGGTCAACACCGTTTTGAACCCCATCACAATCACATTGCATCTATTGGTTGCTCTGGTCATACTTGTGCTACTAATATATGTCTCGCAGCAGGCTTATTACCTCAAAAATCAATTAGCTGAAAGCAAAAGCATCTACCCAAAAAAAATGAAGATTGTTTTTACATTGATTGCAGTGACGTTATTTGTGGAGATAATCCTAGGTACTGAAATTAGAGGTGGTCTTGAGATCATACGCAGAGAGAATCCAATGATTCAATCAGATTTTCTTTTAAAAATGCTGGGTCCTTTTAAGTATGCTCACACAATCCTTGGTATATTTATAACTGTTTTAACTACCTACATGCTGTATCTTGTTACTAAAAAATCAATCAACCCATCACCCCTTATGGTTCAAACGGGGATAGGTACTGTAGTGTTGATATTTTCACAAATCGTTCTTGGTGAAATGCTAGTATTCTTAGAATTTATTCCACTTATCCAGCTGTTTCACCTGTGGATTGCATCATGGATTTTAGGACTTCTGAGCGTACAATATGTAGCCTGGCAAAAGTCTAATAACTTATGAATAAATTTATCTACATAATCCTTGTTGTACTAACGTCAATGGGTTTTTTTGCCAATTGGGTAATAAATAAAGCTCAAAGTTCAATTGATATCCCCGTTATAAAAGAGGTGCCAAGATTTTCCTTTACAAATCAAAATGGAGAAAAGTTTTCTAACAACAATTTCAGAGATAAAGTAACTATCTTAAATTTTATATTTACAAGTTGCACAGGTCCATGTCCGCTGATGACATTAAACATGCAAAAATTATACAGCAATTTCAAGGGTACAAAAGAAGTGCAATTTGTTTCTATAACAGTTGACCCTGAGGTAGACACCCAAGAAAAATTAAAATTGGAGGCTGAGATGATCGGGGTTGATAATAATCAGTGGCAATTTTTGCGGTCTGACCTTGATGAAGTAAAAAAACTTAAAAGAGATGGCTTCATGCTTTTTGCTGACAATCTCCCAAACGGACATTCAATTAAATCCATTTTAATTGATAATGTCGGTAACATCAGAAAATATTATGATGGTACCGATATAGGCAGCCAAGAAATACTCAAAAAAGATATAGTTTATCTTTTGGACAACATGAGTTTATAAATGGGACACATGCCAAAAATAGCATCATCTACCTACCATGCTTACATTGAGCTAACTAAACCAAACATAACATTTTTGATACTTGTTTCAACGGCATTAGGTTACTATTTGGGAGCAAATGGAGTCATAGAGTTTGATAGACTATTTATAACACTTGCAGGTACCTGCCTTGTATCATCAGGAGCTGGAGCCTTAAATCATGTTGTTGAAAAGGATTCAGACTGGTTGATGGAACGCACTAATAAGAGACCCTTACCAGCCGGTTTAATAGATTCAAAAAATGCAAAATTATTTGGGCTAGTACTTATCTTCTTGGGTGCCGGGATTTTGTATCACTTTACAAACCCCTTGACTTCAGTTCTTGCTCTTTCAACAGTTATTCTATACATATTTGTCTACACACCACTCAAAAAAATAACATGGCTCAATACGTCAATTGGGGCAATACCTGGTTCGATACCCCCTCTGGGCGGTTGGGCGGCTGCAACGGGAACTTTAGATCCAGAATCTTGGGTCTTATTTGCCATTCTGTTCCTCTGGCAGCATCCTCATTTTTATGCGATCGCTTACATGTACAAAGATGATTATGAGAAAGCTGACTTAAAAATGCTTACGGTTGTTGAGCCAGATGGCAAGAGGACTAACAGGCAAATTTTATGGCACGCCTTCTTGCTCATACCTGTCTCCCTCGTTCCAGTATATTTAAAAATTTCAGGCATGATTTATTTTTACGGTGCTCTCATTCTTGGTTTGAGCTATCTTTTGTCAGGATATCAGTTAACCAAACAGTATAATATAAAAAACGCTAGGTCGTTGCTAAAAATGTCTATTATTTATCTTCCGGTGCTTTTTACTGTAATATTATTTGACAGAATATTATGAGCAAGAATACGTTCTGGATCAATATAATTTACATTGTATCTGTTGCAATCAGTTTAACTGTTGCTTTTTTAATACTTGGCCCTAGACCAGAGGGAATCGAAGGAATGATTGACGTTTCCTTTCTACCTTTTGTCAACGCGTCTTTAAATGGCATTACAGCTCTTCTGCTCATTGTCGGTGTTACACTTATTCGGATAGGCAAAATAAATGCCCACAAGTCGTTTATGCTAAGCGCTTTTGGCACATCAACTCTTTTTTTACTTAGCTATGTAGTATATCACTGGTTCAAAAGCGGGCCAAAGCCTTACTTGGGTGAGAGTCAAGAAGTTTATTATTTCATTCTAATAACGCATATAATTTTAGCGATGATTATAATTCCGCTTGCTTTGTTCACTCTTTATCATGCGTGGGTATCTGATTTCAAGAAACATAAGAAGGTTGCAAAAATTACTTTCCCAGTTTGGCTTTATGTGTCTGCAACTGGAGTTTTGATATATTTTATGCTATACCCTTAAAGCATTCATAAAGAGAGTTTATAATTTCCTAACCATACCACCATATTGTTTTTCAATCTTAAAACCGTGTTTTTTGAAAAAATGTTGAGCATAAAAACCAACAGTGATAATCCCAAATCCAGATGCCTTCATGCGTTTGTTGAAATCGGCCATCAATCTTTTGCTTAATGAAATTTTCTGATATTTTCGCTTTATTGCCACCCACTCTAAATGTATTACATCATTCACTTTTTTCCAGTACAAACCACCAACAATCCTGTTACGTGCATTAAACGCAAAAAGAAATTCATGCTCTGCTGTAAATGTGACTGACAACATCGATTCTTTCAAAATACCGTGAAATTGAGCAATTTCTTTTGGAAGGAATGGTGGCCTAATACGGTACAACCGTTTATCATCACACTCGGTTTGATAAACGAGATTTATTTTGGATTCTTGGCCGTAGTTGGTGGTAACTAATTCAACATAGTCTGCAGAATCAACATGCGGGAAGAGCATTCTAGCTAAGAAATATTTTTCTTCTTTATCTAATTCTAAAGCCAATTCTATTTCCGAAATTCTTTTCTGCATATTCCATGGATTCAGGATTTTCTCCCGCATTTCTTTAATCATTTTCTGAAACTCTTTTGATAATCCTGGTTTACAATCTTTAAAACATGTCATCATGAAAAATCTCAAACGTGTTTCAGGGTAATCTCCAAGGAGTTTATCAAGTTCATAATCTTTATAAAGGTCTTGCAAAATAGCAGCTTTAGCTTGCGCGGTTGCATCCTTATTTAAATCTAGCCACCGTTGATAGCGAAGGGAGGCAAAAACTACAGGTTTTGTTAACACCCCAAACTTGTCAATGTCTGATAAAAATTTTTCAATTCTTTCAATCGTTAACCCAACAGATTGACACCTTTTTTTGCTGGAGGGTGAGTTTATGCTTTGCTTGAGATTTTCTAGGATTATTCTTCCATTTTTCACTCTTAGTGCCTGGACTGTGGCTGTAAATATCACTTCCCAATCTGACATATGGTTTAAACCTGGAAATTTTTTTTCAGTATCAACAATATATTCAGTGTAGAGAGATATAAAATGCTCTGCTAAAGAATCAACAACTTTTCGACCGGATAAAGAAATTATGCGTGTTCCGGCTTTATAATCATGTTGCGGAATAATTAGGTTAGAAGGTGAGGGTGGATAAATGGCAAATTCGTAATTTGTACGGAACCAAAATTCTTGATAGGCTTGCAACCCACTCCAAATGAAATGGAGCCATCTCATCTGCCAACGATCTACCTTGCTCTTATCTCTAATATCATTTTCATTACGCCTTAAATATTTGTCTAAGCTCTCGCCACGGTTATAACTTTCTGAGTATAAATTGTGTTCTGGCCAATAACCTCCAAAATTTCCAACTAGCGGTTGGTCATTTAACCCTGAGCCCATTTTGATTAATAATTTTATCTCCGCATCCATAAAATCACCATCCCAGCCCTCATTTAGTTTTAAAACTAAATTATGATTACCAAAGTTTCTTGTTTTAACCAAAACTCGAAAAGAACTTTTCTTGTCTTGACTATCTATGTTGCTTATATAAATACCATTCATTGGTATATCGCTCAATTCGACGAGATAATTTTTTGAAAATAGAAAAATAGATTCACGCAGAAGTGAGGTTTCGGTCACAGCAATTAATAGCCTTTCTTTATGGTCTTGCCTTACGCTGTCCTCAAATGTTATGACGTCATTCCATCCGTATTCTTTTCCTGTTTCTGGGTCGACTGAAATTTTAGATGATTGACCTATCCACAAACGAAAACCTNTNATNAAACTGTAATAAGCTTTTTGTGCAGTAGAAAATAGAGGCCTAGGCACATCACCTATTTGCCAATTGATTAACTCAGACCTTGCCCACAAAAATTTGGTGGGGTGTATAATTCCAAAATCCGATGTTAAGAGCAATAAAGACTTCAAGAACTCTTGTTCTGCAGAACGCTTTTCGTCTATATTTCTTTTCGATTCCTGAATATAACCAATGATGGATTCATAATGTTCATCACTGGCTCTTTTGATATTAAAAGAAAATCCCCTTGAAGGATCGACCTCTCTAAGATATATATATGCATTGTGCAGTAGTTTGATAAACAAATCTCCAGAAATCAATGGAGTTATAGCCTCTAGAAGTTTTATTCTAAAATGTGGCAATGGGTGGTTGTTGAAATTCATGAATGCCTCAACTAAAATCATTGACCAATTGCCAATTTTATTATCTACTATTGCAACTAGCTCATTGTAAAAGTCCAAATCGTTGCTCAAATAAAGCATTAGTGATTTGTGAATTTTATAAAGATCCGTATCAACCTTAAGCTCTCTTAGTATATATGATTCGTTATCGATTTCATATTCACTTATAATTTCAATATCATCGTACGCTTTAGACTCTTTTAGTCTAAAAATAGTTTTGCCCACAAAACCTGCAAACTCACTGTTGCCAATCCAAAGAGCTGGAAATTGTATGAACCGATCCAAGTCTAATATTTCCAATTGTATTCTATATCTGTAGTTACCAATGATTAAACGGTCTTTCGACCATTTTAATGATAATGCTCTTCTTTCATGTTTGACAGTTAGATTTATACCGTCCCATTTTAAATGATCTTCAATGGTACCAATTTGCCTAAGTAGCCAAGTAGGTACTCTTAGTTCTTTATTATCATTATATAGTGATAGGTAGCTTTTTCTGTATAGTGGTTCAATAAGGTCTTTAAAGTTTTCTAAAATTATCTTCCTAACAAAACTACCCTTCTGAGTGAGTTCTCCATTATCTTTTGTGAAGTCTCTATTTATAATGACATAGTTGATAATCCTCTCATATGGATCTAAAAAACTATTAACTGATAATATCATAGAACTAAATACTTCCCTCAATTTTTCCGGATCTGAGCTAGTATTGTAGTTTGATAGTGCGTCATAGTTTGGATATAACAGAACAGTATTGAATTCTTTCCCATCCCCAACAAGAAAAACTGATTTAATTGTATCAAAGTCTTGGAATAGATTTTCAATTTTTTGTGGAGAAATGGTTTGTCCCCTGCTGTTTTTGTAGATATCTTTTTTTCTATCAATGATGTAATAGTGGGAGTCGTTCTCTTTGAAGATATCTTCTGTGTGAAACCAACCGTTAATAAAAAGATTGTTTTTTTCCTTATAATATCCATCAGCCACGTATGGTCCTTTGATGCATAATTCACCATCATGTTCAATTTTTAGTTTGATTCCTGGCAGAGCAATACCAACAGAATCCGGGCGGTAATCGTTAGGAGGGGTCATCGTTATACCCCCAGTAGCTTCTGTCATGCCGTATCCACTAAGAAGGTTAATGTTGTTTTCATGAAAAAAACTAAATATATCAGGATCTAAATAACCTGCTGCTGATAGTCCCAATTTGAGACGCCCGCCTGTAAGTTTTTCGATTTCGTATCTTATTTTTTCCTTATTATCAGAGTCAAGATCTATTATGGCTTGAACCATATTGTGTAGCTGAGCCCATCTTTTTGGTATGCTTATAAAAATTGAGGGATTAACTAATTTAAAATCATTCAGGAGTGAATTGAATGCAGGTGATTCTGCGAATGTATATGTTGCACCCCAAAAAATGCTGCCCATGAGTTCAAAATATCTACCAAAAGTATGGAAAAGTGGCAAATAACATAAAAAAGTGTCCTCAGAACTAACTTGTGGCAATGCAAGGGCACGAGCAAATCGTTTACTTATTATGTGCAAGTTGTTAAAAACTATACCTTTAGGGTTTGCAGTTGTGCCTGAAGTATACATGATAGTTTGAATATCCTGAATGCTCACTTCATTCATGAGGGCATCAGAATCAAATTTCTCCAAATTATCACCATTTCTTAAAAATTGGTCCCAATTAGCTATGTCCATTAACTTATGTTGATTCAAGTCCAGTGCAATCGTTTGAATTTCATGCTGGTGTTTTATCTCCATCCATTTTTGTGCGGACTCCCTATCGCCAATAAATAGGTTATTGATATCACTATGGTTAATTATGTATGAAATGTTTTCAGGTGTAGAATTCTTGGGTATTGGTACCACTCTTATTCCAAAGGAAAGGCAAGCTAGGTCAATTAAAACGCCTAAAAATTTGTTATGAGTTATCATTCCAACAACTAGAGGAATATCATCATTCTTCAGGGCAAATAGAGCGCGTGCAGTGTTTTTTACTTGTAGCCAAAGTGAATTGTAGCTTATTGATCTAACTTTCCCATCCTCGATCAAATAAAATGCTGATTTTTCTTTATAATATTCCGCTCTCTGTTTCAGCAGATACCCTGTATGAAAATTTGAAGTTTTTAGCATGTCGACTACTAGCTCCAACCACTCTTGAGTATCGCCCTTTTTTACTATTCGAGCTGATACGTTACTGAAATGAGCTAAATGTAGCACTCTATG
>FUFK010018685.1_pt1 | contig 32304 bp, 24 predicted proteins | sample 1021851 | NCBI WGS metagenome assembly FUFK01 (sample SAMEA51879418, study PRJEB19060) | metagenome | reverse complement strand
CTCTCTCGGCGCCATACTGCAAATAGGGCCTAAAATCACAAATTGGTTCAAAAGGTTGGCTCACTTTTTGCTAGGGGTTCAAGCCTGCCTTCATTCTTCGCTATGGATTTTGTTGAATTGTTTCCCTACCATTGCTCCTGCTTCATACGGTTCTATTTCATGATCGACAATTAAGTGACGTAGAACTAAATGTCGAGGCATTTTCTTCCCACAAACAGGACAGTCAGCTATAGGCATTAATTTCCGACCTAAGAATTCATCTCGCCCTTCTTGGGTCATCAATTTTCTTAGAGATCGTAATCCTGCAAAAAATAGAATCAACAACAGACAACATCCGCCGCATGTGAAACCACCTATTGTACTAGAGACTCGTGGGTCCTGTGTTAGGTAAATATCGAATTCTTGATTTCTTGTATCCGAATTTGAAGAAGAATTCCAATCAATAGTTAATTCTGCAAGTTGTCCTGCTACTAGTAATGATATATTTTTCCCATCGTCTTCAGGAAATACCTCCAGTGTAATACTGTAAAATCCGTAATAATCGGTAATTGTTTGCAAGTTTGAATTAAGATCACAAACATCATTCCCTGAACATTGGATAACAATTGGTTCATTTGTTAATGGCATATTGTCTTGAGTGTACACTTTCCCGTATACTTCATACTCTTCAGCTGTAACTAGTGGGGCAAGAAAAATTATCACTAAAAGGGATAACAATAGGGTACGCACAATACATCCAGTCTCTAATCACGCATCAAATGATGTATTATTCTTTCCAGATTTCCCAATCATCATTTGATGCATGAATTGAGAAGGGAGAAGTATAGAGATTAAGGGTTCGCTATTTTTTCTTATCTACACAGTAGGGACAATATTGTTCAATAACGTAATCTTCTGACTTTTGTTCCTCTACTGAAAGTGGATTTCGACATTCAAAACAAAGGACGTGGTCACTTTCCTCTAATTCTGAATTTACAGATACTCGTTTGTCGAATACGAAGCAATCTCCATTCCAATGTGCTCCTCCACATTCTTTGAAGTAGCCAAGAATTCCTCCTTTAATCTGGTACACATTTTCCCAACCTTGGTTTTCCATCACCACACTTGCTTTCTCACATCTGATTCCCCCAGTACAGAACATGACTACAGGTGTTGTTTTGTCTTGTTCTAATTTCTTAGTAGCCTCTGGAAATTCACGGAATGATTTGATATCCAGATCTATAGCATTTTCGAAAGTACCTACTCGTAATTCGTAGTCATTTCGTGTATCTAATATCATTACTTCTTTTCCTTCATCCAACCATTTTTTGAATTCTTTCGGTTGAATGTACTGACCTTTACGTTCAGCAGGTTTTATTTCATCCATTCCTAGAGAGATAATTTCATTCTTCAAACGAACGAGCATTCTCTTGAATGGTTGATATTCAGAGTATGAGATATGTAGAGAAATTCCTTGAAAGCGCTCATCTTCTTCTAAAAATGAGACATACTGTTCTATAGCTTCATGAGTTCCGGCTACAAAGAAATTTATTCCATTTGGACTAAGTAATACTGTACCTTTTAATTCAAGTTCCAGACAAATTTCCAAGAATGGTGCTCTTAATTCATCCCTGTCAGAAAGATCAATGAAGCGGTATCCTGCAATGTTGACGTAAGTTTCTGTTTCTAGCATGCCCGATGCTACCACGCTTTCCACCTCCATCGACTATTGGGTACAGTCGGTTATTCTTCAATAGAACGGAAATTGATTAGGATTGTTGACATTTGATTCAAATTTTCTTTTACTAGGTTTTACTTTCACTTGTTCTACTGTCTCTCTCTCTTTGAAATTATTATTTCTATATTACAATGAGAATTGGCTCCTATGGGAAGAACGGTACGTACATGGAGAAACAGGTTAGAGGAGAAGGTCGATTACTGGCGGGGTTTTAAGAGAACTCTTCGACCTAGGGAAAGAGAATCCATGGAGAAGTTAGAAGCAGCGGTTAGGAGAAGATCTTCAGCCTGTGGGATGCTTCCTTTATCTGATGAGTTCGAGCCGATTGTACTAGCCATGTTAATTGATTTAGAGATGCGTCTATCTGCATTAGAGGAGATGGTTATCAAAGATGGTTGAAGGATGGATTTTAGATGTTCATTTGAGAACGAATTCAGATCTAGTCACTGTCTGGATCAAGGAAGACTCAGGTTTTGTTTCAGAACATACCTTTCGATGGTCTCCAGTAGTCCATGTTTCAGGTAGTCCCGATGCTCTTTCTGATTTAGAGAAATACCTCTTGGGTAGTATATGTCAATCTCTCTTTGGTAGTGTAAGTGTAAAGCGAAGTTATCATTTATTGAGTCATGATTCTAATTCTACTAGTCAGGTTTTGTCAGTTAAAATCCCTCGCGCATCTGATATCATACCTATATCGAGAGTTATAGCAGATAGGGGTGAATGGAATGATTATGAGATATTCTCGGTAGATCCAAAGCCTGCCCAGAAGTTTCTCTACGATATGGGCACACATCCATTTGGTAGGGTCAAGTTAGGAAATGGGAGAATAGAGGCACTTGATTCTAGGTTGGATAAAGAATGGAATTTACCAAAAGTCAGAATAGCATCTTTCTCAGTAGACATGAGTGATGAAAATAGTATCAGAAATCAGGTAATCAGGAGCGTTACTGTATCGGACATAACTCCGAAAAGTGAACCTAGATCTGGTGAGATAATAACGATAAAAATGGATTCTGGAAGAAGTGTGGAAAGCTTCGTGAGTGAGATAGAAAGATCAATCAATTGGCTAAATCCAGACATATTAGTAACTATGGGAGGAGATATTACCGGATTTCCAGCTATTATTTCGCTGGCATCATCTGCTGGACTGAAAGTAAGACTTGGAAGGAAAAAAAGGGAAGTGGTGGTAAGAAGAGAAGCTATCACTAATTGGAGTTACGGTAGAATAGTTCGTTCTGAAGCATACCATGCGCTTGAAGGGAGAGTACACATCGACTCTTCATCATCATTCATATTCAAGGAAGGAGGAATCGAAGGACTGTTCGAGTTATCTAGGATGTCAGGAATACCATGTCAAGATTTGTCAAGACTATCTCCAGGTTCTGCAATATCTGCAATACAAGTTAGGCAATCAATGGAGGATGGCGTTCTAGTACCTTGGAAGAAAAATCGCCCTGAGGATATGAAGACTGGAAGGCAGATGTTGCTAGCAGATAGGGGTGGGCTATACTTAGATCCTATTCCTGGTGTTCATGAAGGCGTGTATGAGTTAGATTTTTCCAGCCTTTTCCCGAGTATCATAGCCACTAGAAATATCAGTCCTGAGACAATTAACTGTGATTGTTGTATACCTCCCAATATTGATGATGTAGTATCATCTATTCTCCCCCTATGCTCAGAAGAGGCTTCTGAGGAGATTCAAAGTAAGAAGGGTAAACAGCAGGGGTTAAAGGTCCCAGAGTTAGATTATCACACTTGTATGTCTAAGCATGGTTTCCTAGGGAGAGTAGTGTCGCCCATAATAAAAATCAGATCTGAGATGAAGAAAAAAATCGTTAACAAAGGTGACTCTTGGGATAAGAGACAAAATGCCCTAAAGTGGCTTTTAGTTACCTGCTTTGGTTATACAGGGTACCGAAATGCTAGATTCGGTCGAATAGAGTGTCATGAGGCAATTTGCTCATGGTCTAGAGAGATATTACTAGAGGCTAAGAGCGCGGCCGAGGAGGAAGGATGGGAGTGTCTTCACGCAATAGTAGATTCGATATGGTTGAAGGATAGAATGGATAGAGAAGAATTTGAGCAGAGGGATTCTATTGAGAGGCTAATGTGTAGAATTGTAAAAGATTCTGGTATACCAATAGAGCTAGAGGACAGATATGATTGGATTGCTTTCGTACCAAATAGAACCACGGGTTCGTCGTCTCTAACCAAGTACTTCGCGTACGGGAAGAAAGGGTGGAAAATTAGAGGGATTGAGACTAGGCAACATTCTACTTGTGAATGGATAAAGAGTCTACAGATGAGAATACTATCAGAAATCAATGAGAAGGGATATGAAGAAGGAGTACGCGTATCTATAGAACACTACCAAAAGGAAATAATCAGAATGAAACAGGGTTTAGTGCCTCTCTCTGATTTGATAATATCAAGGAGAATAAATAACGAATTGAATGATTATCGAGTTCTCAATCTTACTGCTGCTGCTCTTATGAGAGAAGAGAGATTTACGTCTGTTACTCCACCTGGGAGAAAGATCCGTTTCGTAGTTGTTGGGATAAAGAGGAAAATCCCTCAAGATCGTGTCCGGATATGTACTGAGATTGACAGAAAGAGTCCTTCAATAGAAGGGGAAAGTGGTGATAGTGCATACTATACCGGTCTCGCCTCACGTGCTGTTTTCTCAATCCTCGCTCCTTTTGGTGTGTCTATGGATGAACTTCAGAATAGTGGTAGCAAACAGACTCGACTTGATTCATGGTCTTTACTGAAAACTCTTCACTAAATCGTTCTCAAAAGTTTCAGCGAAGTAGTACGTATTCATCAGCGCTGTCTCTCATTATTTGTTTGATATTCCTCGGTGTAGGGCGATTGTTGTTTTTGTTGGCTGTTATCAAAACGGTAAGACCCCTATCTTTTGATATCGTCTTTATCCTATGAAGGGTATTTGTGAGTAACATTGTTCCTTCTGCTGTACTCAGTTGATTATCCAAGAACATTGCATGGAGCTCAGTTATTATCATTAGACTATCTTCTTCTATCTTTTTTGTTTCTTCATTTGCCTCTTCCATTCGTTTGAATATTTCCGCCATTTGGTGCGCCGTAAATGCCCTACAAGCATATAGATTGTTTAGGTATCCTTGCGAGATTTTAGTATTAGATATGGACGAGATCATACGAGATGGGTCTAGCAAAGATCCCCCATCAATCCAATATACTGTATTTCCTTCTTGGATATCTTCAAAGGCAAGATTGTAGGCTATTTCTGCAGTTCGTTCCTTTTCTCCTTCTAAGCAAACTACTCCTGATTTACTGGTCAATTCTAATTCAGAGGGCATAGGCCTATGTCCAAGAGAATGGTAATTATTCTTTCAGAGAGACCCACTCCTCTTTGAAAGTGAACTGCCTTGTGATTTAGTCATCTTATGTTTGAAAATCCGTCAAGTCTAACAATTTAGTGGCTTTACATCGTTTATCATGGTGGCGATTCAACGGTTTCGTCTGGTCTCAATTTTGTTGTTGTTTCCAAGTATGGCGTTACCCGTATACCTTAATGGTCCTAGATATCTATATCTTTACATCACTCAGTGGTCGATTGAGTTAGCAACAATTGCATTAGTTGTTGGATATTTACATGAAAAATATCCTCAATTGAATCTAGGTAAAGTTGCAAGCGCAACACTTGGAGCTGCGATATGCCTTGCAATGGCTACAATGGTTGCTTTTTGGATTGCATTTGCACGCGTATACTTCCCACTAATTAGTGTATATTGGATTATTGCACTTACATGGAGTCATATTGTACCTCAGGCACTACTACTGATTAATTTACGATATTCTGAAGTTGAAATAAAGTTATGGCACGGTTTTCTTGGTGCTTTCATTGGCACAATATACCTGTTTATTGATTGGTATCGAGTTGTAGTTGAAGGCTCTCCTACAACATATGAATTCTTATTTTGGGAAGGAAGAGATTCAATTGTAAAATCTTCATTTTTTGTTTTAGGCTCTATATTTCTCTACTTACTTGTTATGCGAATAAATTCACGGTTTCCAGTTAGGTAAGTTTTCGTTATCTTGTAATCTTAAGATACTAGTTCCCGGGATACATTTGACTTGTTTTCTTCGTGCGAACTCTCCTGGTTCAGCATTTATTATTGCGATTATATCGCCTCTATTCACTCCTAAAGCTGTATCTGGAACATTCATTTTGAATCCAACTACGTTGATTACTCCGGTCTTGTCAATCATCGTGATTGACCATCTATCTGAAAACGTTCCATCAATCATGGGCCCTTTCTGAGATTCTATTGACCAAACTCTTCCAACAACATTGACTCTAGGATGGATCTCAATGATTTCTATATCTGTTGGCTCTGGTCCTTCAGAACGTTCAATACTTGCATACTGGTCTATTGAAATTTCTGTTTTTCCTCTCCACAGGCTAGGAAGACCTCCTCGTACTCTGACCTTTACACCCTTGCGCAAAGATCTAGTTACATTCTTTGGAGCAGTTTTCCATGCATTTTTCACGGTAACATTGTCAAGCCCTTGTCTTAGTTCAAATTGGAAAATAACGCCCCCGTCTTGTAATTTTGGCTCTCTTGGGACTGTGAAAATCTCACCCTCCAAATCTACTCGAGTCACAACATCGATTACAGGAGTCAAGAGTAAATCACGTCCCTTCACCTGAGCAGTTTTGTGATTTGGTAGAGATGCATCGTGCCCACCTTGAGGACATAATGCCACATATGGACATGTTTTACATCGTTCAACAGGATTATCAGCAATTCCTATTTGAATTCCACCTTCCTCAAAATAATGAATTGGACTTGGATTAAGAGGAGCATCATCCTCAGAGTTTATGTTACCAAGAGTTTCATATATTTCTTTCATCTCTTTACTTATGCGAATTAATTCCTTTTCATCTGGTGAATCTACGATTTTCCTTTTTCCTGGGCCTAAATACCAGATTTCGAGACCATCAACAATATCTCCTCTATCATGCGTTTCCCACCATAGCCAAGAGTATAATCGCAATTGTTCTGAATAAAGTCTAGATCTGTCATTATTACCAACAGATGCTTTCAGATCGATAATTCGAATTTTTCCATTCCATCGATAAACTAAATCATATTCTCCTTGAAACCACTGTTCTGGGTGTATTGTTTGCATAGAAAAAGGCGGAGCATCCGGGTCAACAAACCACGGTCTCGCTATTGCCCAAGCTTCGCTCCATGTGATTGAACCTGTACTAATTTCTGGAGGTATATGTTTTCCAGAATTTGGAAACCCATCAGGAGCCGGAAAGGTACCTCTTTGGCCCCCTTTCCTCCATTTTTGTAATTCTTCCATATTTAGATTTGAATGACAATTTCTCACTTCTTCGAGATGAAGATCTATACCACGGTGAGCCATTTCTATAATCTCCTCACGATTTAGATTATTTTCATCTCCTATTCTATGTGGATTCAATAGCCATTCCATTAGAGCTTCATTTGTGCATCTTTCTATATGAGCGTCAATCCTAGAATGTGCCCATCTCGATAGACTATCTAGATCAATTGGACGATCATTTTCCGGGATAATTTCTAATGATGGTCCTATCCAACCATCTTCCCCTTCAAGCAAGTTCCCTTGTTCGTCTAATGGTGAAACGAGAATTCTGTCAGGGGATTGAGCACCAATCAATGCAGGACTTTCTCTCAAAACTCTAGATATACAAGATTCTACTGCGTTTCCTCTTACTATTACAGATGGCAATGGTTCCCTGATCTTCAGATGATATTGCATCCAATATTGCCGTGGACAACTTTTCCAAGCACCAATTTTTGATGCAGATAAGCGATCCCATCCTTGGACCACGATATCCTCAGGCGCTAGCCTAGTCACCGGCATACACCTGATTTATCACGGAGGGTATTGAAGTCAACTATCAGATTTGATTAATTCGATACTAGTTTGTTTGTTGATTTGAATTTGAGGATTCCCTTCCCTCCATCCCAATTCTCCATGATGGATAATTAATTGGTCATCGATTTTTAGAGACTCAAATGTTCTTGAACGATTTGAGCCGAAGGCTGCTACTTCGATTACTCCAGTACCATCCCAAAGGTGAATTGTTCTAACTGTCCAAGGTCGTCCATTACTTGAAATTCCCTGATTATTACCCATCGATACAACCTGTCCTGAAACACTTGCTTTGGTGGGGATTAATCCTAAACGTGTCCAATTTTCTTTCTCTTTATGGTCTACCATTTGTGATCTACTATCAAGAAAAATATGTGGGGTTCCTCTGAAAATACCCGGATTAGTATTGATAATACCGATCTCTCCAATCCATTTTTCAGGATCTACTATGCCTTCCTCCGTTTCCTCAATTGTAATTGTTGTATTTCCTGATCTAAGACTCGAAACTCTCACTAATTCTCCATATGAATTTTCTATTTCTTGCCAGTAATTATCTATAGAACCACGTACTGATAGTCTTGAAGGAATATCTTTTATTGCCAATACATTATTTGGTATACTAAATTCAATTTTTGGAAGGAATTGTCGAATAGCTCTATCTTCTGGATCTGTTGAATATCCACAGATTTCCAGTCCTTTACAATGAGGGCAATAAAGCGGATGTTCTTCATCAATTCCTACTGATGATAGCCAAGTCCAATCTTGTTCTTCCACCTTTTTCATCTGATTCCTGATTTGAAAAAGTCTTTCTTTTTCAGTATTCATAGTCGAATCTGGTAGAGCACTAATTTCGTGCACATAACCATCGAGAAGGAACCATCCTGCTAATTTGTCTACTCTTTGTTCATTAGATGGACGAGTTTGGTGCCATAGCCATCGATAGAAATTAATCTGTGACTCTAAGTTTGGCTGTGGTTTTCCTCTACCCGATCCTGATTTAATATCTACAATAGTAGCATGCTCCCTCCACCTATGGACTAGATCCATTTCTCCAGATGCCCACCCCTCAGGGTGATGTATACGTTGGACTGAAGCAATCCGAGGATCTTTCATCCATGGCCTCGAAATTTCCCATGCCTCCCACCAAGAAACTTCCTCGCCAGATTCAAGAAATCCTGAATTTGTAGTCTCACTTGGAAGTGACTGCCATCTTGGTGCGACTGGTTTGAATGGGTCGCCCTTTTTCCTAAATTTTTCTAGGTGTGGCCCTCCTCCTGCCTCTAGGCATTTCGATGCTTCAGAAATTTGCATTTTTAGTCCTGATTTGATTTGTTTTTCAATTGTTTCAATTTGAATATCATCAGGCCCTTTTCCATCCATCTTCCAAGGAGTATTTTGCCATTTAATCAAAAAATCACTGTATACATACTTTGCAACTTCAGGAATTAGAGATGTCAGCCATAGTTCTACTCCACGTAATGAATCTATTCTTTCGGTTTCAACTTCATTTGTATCATCTACTTCCATATGTTTCAGGAATGAAGCTACTCCAGGCGGCAAAGAGCCATCATTTGGAGGACTTTCCATTAGTATTCCAACTACTGCATCTTCAAGTAAAATACCAAGGATCATACTTGGCCGAACAGGTCCTCTTAGTCCGATTCTTCTCTTTGCCATCCATGAACGTGGACACCTTTGCCAAGTGACTAATGAGCTTCCACTCAATCTATTCCTTCTTCGTCTCCCTGCTCCCCCAAAAGGTGGTTGATTTACAGGCATTTTTTCCACCCTATTAGGAATAAAAGTATTCTCCAGATGACTTTTGTTCTCTATCTTTTCTACTATCTTGTTTGTTAATTCTAGGCCTCTTTGAATCTTCATCCCTTCTGAAAGTGATTCCCACATTTTTGAGAAATCGATTCATTCCCTTTCTTAGTGGGAGAGGCCCTATAGCATTTCCTTGAACTCCTCCCTCTCCTTCGAAGACAAGTAATGAATCACTGACAATATCGATGAAATAGATATCGTGATCAATGACCATTGCTGCCTTTTCTTTGGAAAGCATTGTTCTTCGAATTGCTTTTGCCGCTTCCATTCTAGCATTCGCATCTAAATGAGCGGAAGGTTCGTCAAGAAGGTAAATATCAGCATCTCTACCTAAGCATAGTACAATCCATACTGCTTGTAATTCCCCACCAGATAACTTTCTTGCTTGTAATTCTAGTAATTGATGAACGTTGAGAGGTCTCACAACCTTTGTTTGAAATTCCCCCGAATGCCAAGCTCTCCCCAATTCGGTATCCAACCATTCGCGTACTGTACCATCAAAATTTGGTTTTACATGTTGAGGTTTGTATGAAACCTTGGCATCCATAGTTGTCCACCCTCCATCTGCTTCAATTTCTCCTGCAAGCATTTTGACCATGGTCGTTTTTCCTGTTGCATTAGGTCCAACTACGCCCACAACTTCTGCTGAATGAACAGTTCCTTGTTCTGTATTTAGTGTGAATTCCCCTAAAGTTTTGACTAAGTCTCCCCATTGTAGGATTGGTTCTCCAATTTCTTCTGATCGTATCCTCCCAGTTTGAAATGTAATTGGTTTGTCTCTTATTCGCATATTTTGTTCTACAAGATGGCCATCTAAGTATGCATTAATCGCAACTCTAGTAGCTCTTGAGGGTGTAAAAATTCCATAACCTGCTCTTTCTCCATAAACGATGTGAACTTGATCGCATAGAATATCAAGAATTGCTAAATCGTGTTCCACGACTAGTACCCTTCTTCCCATTTCTGCTAATGATTGAATTATTCTTGTAACTCGCATTCTTTCATGTATGTCTAGATATGAAGTGGCTTCATCAAAAAAGTATACGTCGGCCTCTTTTAGCAAGGTTGCACATATCGCTACACGTTGAAGTTCTCCACCCGACAAGGCTCCTAATTTACGTTCCATCAGATGGACTATCCCCATTTCTTCGGCCCATTTTTCTACCTCATTACGTTCATCTACTCTCTCTAGTAGTTCTTGAACAAATCCATCAAAAATCTTCGGAAGTTTATCGACATACTGAGGCTTTACTGCTACCTTTACTCCTGATTCAGCCACTTGTTCTAGGTAATCTCTGAGTTCTCCCTTTGGATAATTTTCAATAATTTCTTCCCACTCTTTTTCTTGTCCCCAATCTCCTAGATTTGGTTTCAGAGCCCCTGAAAGAATCTGTATTGCGGTGGATTTCCCCATTCCATTTTGGCCCAAAATTCCTATAACTGCTTCTTCGCGTGGTGTTGGGAGTCGAAAAACTCTGAAACCATTCTCTCCGAAACAATGTGTCATGTCGCTATCAAGTTCTTCTGGAAGATTAATCAAAATCACAGCATCACCTGGACAATGTTTTGCTCTATTAAGACACACTGGACATGCAGTTTCAAGAATTTTACATTTCTTGTCTACAACTTGAATACATTCGCTGCCACACATTCCTGCGTATTTCTGCAGATAAGCGAAGGCTGGCATGTTTGGTGCACATCTATCTTCTAGTAGAACTGCAACCCGCATTTTCCCCTCTCCTATGTCTTCACTATTGGTAATTACCTGCCAAATTAGGGCTTAGATGTTCAAAAGAACGTCAAGAATCTATGGCGGATGTATAGACTCAATGCAAGGGTTATTTTCTCTGCTTTATTTAACCGGATTCTTTCAGTGAAAACATCTCCATTCACTCGATTTATCTTCTTTAGAATCGAACGATAAAGTCCCATCATAATTGCTGGACTGTACCTCATTTTTGGCTTCAGCATTGGGAGAAGACCCAAAGATCTATCTCTGTATACTTCAATTCGTTCAATGAATTCTGTGACAAAAGGATTCCATCCTGGATGCCCATTTAACCGCCCCTCAAGAACATCTTCAGGGGTAATTCCGTGTCTTGCTAAATCTTCAGTTGGTAAGTAGATGCGTCCTCGTTCTGCATCTTCTTGAACGTCTCTCAATATATTGACCAATTGCATGAAAACACCCCATGCTTCTGCATGTTCTCTTGCTGCTGGGTCCTCGTATCCGTATATCTCAATACATACTAGCCCAACAGTAGATGCGACTCTGTAGCAATATTTGTATAAGTCATCAAATGATTCATATCGATCTCTGAAAAAGTCATCTTCCATTCCAGTGATTAAATCGTCCATGTGAATCTTAGGAATTCCGAATCTTTGCACTGTGTCCTTCAATGCCAAGAAAATTGGGTCTGTGGATGCTAAATCATTGTACGCAGTTGACAATTTTTTCCTAAAGAAGTATAATTGAGCCATCTTATCCATGAAACTACTTCTATCCACTACTGGAACGCGTTGAATCATTTCTTCTAATCTGTTGATATATTCCTGAGCCTCTGGATCTTCTGCTCCTTCTGATCCTGGAAATAGGTCTCTGTAATCCCCATCAGCGATATCATCCGCTCTTCGGCAGAATGCATAATATGCGCACATTGCCCTCCTTTGCTCATCTGGAAGATACTTGAAAGAATGATAGAAATTCGCAGCCTCCCTGATTGTGAGTGCTTCACAATAATCATAAGATGTATTTACTATGAAAGGAGGAATTTCCTTTTCGAACCAAACTGGAGCATCTATGCTATCAAATGGGTTTGACAGTTCTTCTCCGGATTTTGAAACTCCCATGAATTTTGCAGAAGCTCGTAGAGCGTCAAATGCTGTAACACTGACTGCTCGTACTGCTTCAGATGTTAATTCAACAGCGGATCTCAGTGAACGTATCCCTTGTTCATCCTTATTTCCATGATTTTGAGGGGTCTCAATAGTGGTCTTTGAGGCCTCCTGACGTACAGTCTCCCCCATCTCAATCGACCCCAACAGACTCCAGCCCTATATCAAAGGGTGCGATTATCGATTGAAATCTATCGATTTGCAAAATTAACTTATTTTGCCCTATTCTTCTTGAGAAGTCTTCTTGTTCCTCCAGGGATCATAGCAGAGAAAATAGAACGAATCATCAGTCTCTTTACAGTTTTTCTAGGTACCTTAACTCGTTCTGAAGAATCAAGAATTTTACTCGTCCTGAGTAGATTCACAGTCTTTTGACCAATTAATACTGGTAAGAGACAGGCGACTTTTAGCCGAATCTGTGATCTAGGTAACATCAGAATATATTGTTCTGCAGCATCAAGGTGACCTTGAGTAATGTCTAGAAGAGATTGATAAATTGGACTGAATGTTTCATGACTTGTTATATCTCTCAAATCAACTGGTTCTAGCCCCACTTCTTTCAATCGATTGAGAGGAATATAACATCGACCAAATGATAAGTCTTCAGGAATATCTCTTAGTATATTTATCATTTGAAGAGCCTTTCCAAATCGTATACCTAATTCAAACATTTTTTCCGAATCTGGACCATCTGCAGAAACGCAATGTGCTAAGGTCATCGAAGTCCAAAATTCTCCTACACTCCCTGCTACTCGGTATGCATAATCATCGAGTTCTCGGTCAGTCTCAAGCGCAGAAATTTCATCAGAGTCATTAGCAGGGCCAAACCTCTCTAGATCTAATGTTTGTCCACTGATTATAATTTTAAGGCAACGACGCATGTGAATCTGGTCATTTTTTGAGATTTTTTCGAAGGCATTTAATGCTATATCTACATTTTTTAGTAACCTTTCTTCTGCAGGATTCGATTGTAAATTCGCTAGAAATGTAAGGTCACTCATTTCTCCATTTTCTTGGCTGGTAGCAATGTCCCACGATGATAACGAATTCAATAGAATATCGACTTGACCAGTTTTTGAATCTGCAATCGTGTCTGCAACTCTTGCAAGTAAATAAAGCAGGCCGACTTGTTTTCTTATGGAACGTGGAAGTACCTTTAGAGTGAGAAAGAATGATCTTGATGTTTCTTCCAAGAGAGTATCAGCAGATGGGTCAATCAGCATGGGCTCACTATCAGTTAATCAGGAGTGGCATTTGTTATTGACAGTGTAGGATGAATTGTCTCATAGAATTCACTTCATTTGGGGACCAATTAATGAAGAAGTCTTTCCTCGTCGAGGTGAGCGGTTACCATGCAGTGCGAGTCCTGTGGCGAAGAGATTCCTAGCGACTCACTGTTTTGTCCGGAGTGTGGTTCTCGTGTGAACGCTAGCGGTGGAGGCATGTCCCCTGCTCCTGCAACTATTCCGACACCTGCTCACGAACCAATTTCAGAAATGTCAGTTGATCCGTCTCATTTTCAACAGCCAATTAATCCTCAAGGGATGATGGGCCAAGATCAAACTCAGCCCTCTCCTGTTGATTCCCAGATGGGCGCACAAAATTTCCTTTCTTCACTTGCAGCAGATATGACTGGCCAATCTCCTACAGCTGCTCCTAATGTTGACTCTGCACGTTCGGCACAAGATATGGTTGTAGATGCGATGGTAGAAGCAGATCGTGAGAAGAAGGCGAATGCTCGTTCTGCATGGCTTTCCATGAACCAACAAAGCGCTTCAGACTTTCTCAATGCAGTAGGGGCAGTTCAGGGTGCCCCAAATATTGATCGTAGCTCTACCTCATTAGACGAGGTTGAGCCATTCAATCCCCCGCAACAAAATCGAGTTCCCTCTTCCTCAAATCTTCCTTCTGATACACTAGTAAGACGAATGGTCGAAGTGGCAGTTCGTCGAGTCGGCCGAAAGAGAGGCGTGGGCGTAGAAACACCTCAAGTAAAGGCCGAAGGTTCTGAAATTAGGGTAAATGTAACTTACATCGACGATGGTAGAGTTTTGGACAATCCTCCTGAACTTCATGGAGCGTTTGAACATGCAATTGATACTGAAATCCGATTGAAAGGGTATGATGTCGATTTATTCCTAGCTCTGTTCAGAAGTAAAGATGGCAATATCTCATTTTCTTGGGGCGAAGAACCTCAATCTCAAACCGCACATGATGACGAAGAGATGTTTGAATGTGGTGCATGCGGGGGATTAGTTCGCGAGAGTGATTCTATTTGTCCAACTTGTGGTGCTGAATTCCTTGATGAAGATGAAGAACCAGAACCTGAACCAATGCCTCGAGCTAGTGGCCCTTCAGGTGGTCCTAGTCGAGGTGGCCCTCCAGGTGGCCCGAGTCGAGGTGGCCCTCCAGGTGGTCCGAGTCGAGGTGGCCCTCCAGGTGGTCCGACTCGAGGTGGCCCTTCAGGGGGTCCCAGTCGAGGTGGCCCTCCAAGTGGCCCAAAAGGTCCTAGCCGTGGTGGCCCTTCAGGTGGTCCTAGCCGTGGTGGCCCNCCAAGTGGCCCCAAGGGTCCTAGCCGTGGTGGCCCCCCAAGTGGCCCCAAGGGTCCTAGCCGTGGTGGCCCCGCAAGTGGCCCCAGGGGTCCTAGCCGTGGTGGTCCCCCCAGTGGCCCCAAGGGTCCTAGTCGAGGTGGCCCCCCAAGTGGCCCCAAGGGTCCTAGTCGAGGTGGCCCCCCAAGTGGCCCCAAGGGTCCTAGTGGACCAAAGAAGGGAGGACCACCTAANGGTCCAAAGAAAGGTGGCCCTCCTAGCGGTCCTAAAGGGCCTAAAAGAAAAGGCCCTCCAAATTAATCATAATAGGCCAGATTCTTGCAGTGCTTGTTTCAAAACGGTTCCGATTACAGAAGGATCTCTTGCAATATGAATTCCTGCGGCTTCAAATGCCGCAAATTTTTCTGCAGCTGTTCCTTTTCCTCCGCTAATAATTGCTCCGGCATGCCCCATTCTTTTCCCCGGAGGTGCAGTAGCCCCCGCAACGAAGCCAACAATTGGTTTAGTGACATTTTCTTTTGCCCATGCAGCTGCTTCTTCTTCTGCTGTACCTCCAATTTCTCCAATCATTACAATCGCTTCAGTTTGAGGATCTGTTTCAAAAGCGGCTAAGCAATCAATAAATCCTGTTCCATTAACTGGATCTCCACCAATTCCTATACAAGTAGACTGGCCTTCTCCAATACTCATTGTTTGTGCAACTGCTTCGTAAGTTAGCGTGCCAGACTTTGAGACAATTCCAATTCTTCCTTTAGCATGAATATGCCCTGGCATTATGCCCAGTTTCGCTCCCCCATTTTCCCCGGGTGTAATAATTCCAGGGCAGTTAGGTCCAATTAATCTAACACCGGGTCTATCAGAGACATAAGCGACTGCTTTGACCATGTCCAGAGTTGGTATTCCTTCAGTAATACAAACGATTACACCTTCTCCTTTGATTCTATCAAAAGCCTCGGCGGCTTCCATTATCGCTCCTGCTGCAAATGGTGGCGGAACATATACTATTGATGCGTCTGCATTTGTTTCTACTATTGCATCCTGAACTGAATCCCAAACAGGAACTTCTTTTACACCTAAATCAACAGTTTGTCCTCCTTTTCCAGGAGTACAACCTCCAACAATATTTGTTCCATACTCTGCCATTTTTGTTGAATGGAATTGACCTTGATTTCCAGTAATTCCTTGTACAATCACCTTCGCATCTTCATTGATCCAGACTGACATCAGTTTACACCTCCTATCAGTTCGACTATTCGTTGCGCACCACTTGCCAGATCGTCAGCAGGATGGATATTCAGTGTACTACTTGCAAGAATTTCTTTGCCTTGATCTACATTTGTTCCCGCTAATCGGACAACCAATGGGACTTCAAGTCCAAGATTTTCAACTGCAGCGATTACTCCACGTGCAATAATATCGCACCTCATTATTCCACCAAAAATATTCACTAATATTCCCTTAACATTTGGATCTTCTAGAATTATGCTGAAAGCAGTAGTAACCTGTTCTTCATTCGCTCCCCCGCCCACATCTAAGAAGTTTGCAGGTTCTCCCCCATATAGCTGAATAACATCCATAGTAGCCATTGCTAACCCTGCACCATTGACTAAGCACCCTATATTTCCATCTAGTTTGACATATGATAAACCGGCTTCACTCGCTCTAATTTCTGTTTCTTCCTCTTCTGACATATCTCTCATTTCATCCCATGAAGCATTATGTCTAAATTCGGCATTTGAGTCAAAACCTACTTTGGCATCAAGAGCAATTATTTGGTCATCTGAGGTTTTCACTAACGGATTAATTTCTACCATAGAACAATCATTGCTAATGAAAACATGATATAATTTAGGCAACATCTTAGAAAATGATTTGAGAGAAGCACCTGAAAGTCCTAGTGATGCACCTAAATTTCTAGTTTGAAAAGGCATTAGTCCAGCATGAGCATCGACCCATACCTTGTGAATTGCATCGGGATGATTTTCTGCAACTTCTTCAATATCCATTCCTCCTTCTGTTGATGCCATAATTAGTACTGATTTTTCTTCTCTGTCTACTAGCATGGCAAGATAGTATTCGTGAGCAATATCGCATCCTGATTCGACATATAAGTGTCTGACTAGTTTGCCTTCTTCTCCGGTTTGTTTGGTTACCAGTATGTTTCCTAAGATTTTTTGAGCATAAGTTTCCACTTCCTCTCTCGAGAAAGCGATTTTTACTCCTCCTTCCATTACCAAATCTCGGTTTTCTGGAGAGTACAGGATACCTTTTCCTCTCCCTCCAGCGTGAATTTGACTTTTTACTGCAACCACTTTCGATCCTAGAGCATCATATGCTTCTACTGCATCGTTTACAGAGGTACAATGCCTGCCGTCCAAAACAGCCACTCCTGCCTCTCGAAATAGTCTCTTTCCCTGATATTCGTGGATGTTCATCGTAGTCCCTGACACCCCTTCTGCTAAAACATGTCCTTAACCATGACCGCGTATCAAAAACAAGAAATTAGGGATAATGCACATGAGAGATGGCCCTGTCCGAGGCTTATGGATGTGGTCGTGTTAGCAGGTGGTTTTGGGACACGTCTACGTCCTTGGACTCTTCATATGCCTAAACCATTAGTGCCTATTTTGGATAGAGCGATGATTCAACATGTTGTAGATGTGTTGCCTGAAGATTTAGTAGATCGAGTGTTAATTGCTGCAGGCTATGGAGTCGAGAAAATGAGAGAACATTTTTCTTTACTCGATTTACCATATGAAGTTTTGATTGTTGAAGAAACAGAACCTCTTGGTACTGGAGGAGCGATTGCAAATTGTAGAGAATATCTTACAGGAGGAACTTTTTGTGTAATCAACGGAGATCTTCTGACTAGTTTGTCAGTAGCTGAAATGTTTGAACAGCACCAAAATAGTGGTTCTTTGGCAACGATTTCCCTATGGGAAGTAGAAGATCCTTCTAGATATGGAGTTGCAGATTTTGACCAATCAAACTCCTTAATTTGTCGATTCCAAGAAAAACCACCTAGAGAAGAAGCCTACTCTAATCTAATCAACGCAGGTACATATCTAATAGAACCAGAATTATTCGAAATGATGCCAAACGGAGCATTCAGTATTGAAAGAGATGTTTATCCAAAGGTTGCAGAATCTGGCCGATTAAGTGGATTCCCGTTTGAAGGATGGTTTGTTGATGCTGGAACGCCCTCATCTTATATCGAGGCGGTACAAACCTCGATTTCTAACTCAAAACACCAATCTGGTGTAATTGATAGAACGAATTGGACATGTTCAGACATAAGCGATAATGTGCAAGGTTCATCCATTGGAAAGGATGTTTCGATACATGAAAATGCAAGGATCTCTAATTCTGCTATTTTGGATGGATGTTTAGTTGGCTCTGATTCAGTAGTAGAAGGTTGCATGATTGGAAAGAATACAGAAATTGGTTCTAATGTAGAAATAATTGATGTAGTCGTTGATTTTGAAACTAAGATTCCCTCAGGATATGTGCAAAAGGGCGGATGCTTCCCTAACAATTAATCATCGACACCCACTTATGTCAGTTTCAGATCGGTAGCACATGGGAGACCCATCATTTGGGAATATCCACTTTGCTGGAAAACTCCGCCCCTCTCAAGTAGCTGCCTCTTCAGTGATTAAGAAAGAATTAGACAAGGGAAGTAAGAGGCTACATATTGTTGCTCCACCTGGGTCTGGAAAGACAGTTTTAGGATTGTATGTTTGGTCGGATATGATTCGAGAGAGGACATTGGTTCTTTCTCCGAATTCTGCGATTCAAGCTCAATGGGCTGCCAGAACCTCTTTATTCGATCTAGATGGAAAGGACGAACAAATCAGTACAGACCCTTTGAGGCCGGGATTGCTTACATCATTAACATATCAATCTTTGACAATGCCAATTCGCGGAAATCAGGAAATTGATATCTTAGCCCGTGAATTGTGGGCTGAAAAATTAATTGAGGATGCCGAGGCTAATGACTGGGCTTCAGCAGAGGCTTGGCAAAATGATTTATGTGAACGAAATCCAGAATATTTTGCTAATAGGATGTCGGTCTATAGAAAAAAAGCAAGGGAAGAATCAGAATCAACAAATGACCCTCTTTGGGAATTACACTCTGCTTCAAAAGGACATGTGAAGAGATTAAAAGAGGCAGGAGTCGGACTGATAATTCTTGATGAATGTCATCATTTATTGCACCATTGGGGAAGTATTCTTTCCACGTTAAAGGATTTTTTTGAAGATCCTGTTATTCTTGGTTTAACGGCAACACCTCCCGATGAAGCAAAGTTGGAATCAAGAGACAGATATCTCTCATTACTAGGAGAAGTTGATTATCATGTTCCGATTCCTGCTTTAGTTAGGGACTCAAATCTTGCACCATATCAAGACTTAGTTCAGTTTGTTCGTCCTACTGCTAAGGAAATGAAATATATTGCCCAGGTTGATCAGGAATTCAAGGAACTGTTAGAATTATTACAATCAGAAAGAGACCCAGAAGATTCTGACCGAATTCCTCCAATGAATGAATGGTTGTTAGAGGGGGTTATGAAGCCCAAGGAAGTTGCAGGAGTTGACTTTAAGGGATGGCCAACAGTACCCGACGAGTCATCTGGAAATAAATTTTTGAATACAGCAAGGCGACATCTTGAGGATAGTGGATACTCTCTTCCAAAAGGTGTACCTGACGTTACTGATGCAATTCGTGCAGAACAGGTTCCTGATTTAGAGATGTATACTACTATGGTGGAGCGTTATGTGCGAAGAGGTTTACGTCTTTCGAAAAGCCCTAAAGATCACGAATTGGCCAAGGAAGCAGTTTCTAGATTCAGACTTTTAGGTCGACAGATTACTGAGACTGGCGTCCGCCCTTCTGCATCTCCAGTGGGCCGTATAATGGCTTATTCTGAGGCCAAGTTAGATGCATTGTTGAACATCCTTCGAAGTGAAATGCAAGCCTTAGGCTCAATGATTCGGGCAGTAATAGTTACTGATTTTGAAAAGACGTCATCGATGGCAGTTGTAGATGGAGTTCTTGATTCTCAAGCAGGAGGAGCAGTAGCTGCATTTAGGGCAATTGTGCAAGATGAGGCAACGGATTATCTCAATCCAGTGTTGATGACAGGAAGTACTGTATTGGTTGATGACGACCTTGTCGATGAATTTATTTCAGAATGTCGTTCTTGGATAGAGCAAAAGAAATTGAAGATTGAATTAGTTGATGTCATGGAAGGCCCCTATCATGATATTAGGGGGTCAGGGAAAGATTGGATTCCACGATATTACATTGAAATGATCACTGAACTCTTTCAAAGGGGTGTTACAAATTGTATTGTAGGTACTCGTGGATTACTTGGCGAAGGTTGGGATGCATCGAGAATCAATGTCTTGGTTGATTTAACTTCAGTAACGACGGAAATGAGTATCAATCAGTTGAGAGGTCGTTCTATCAGGCTAGATAGTGAATGGCCGGAAAAGGTTGCGAATAATTGGGACATCATTTGTATTGCCGAAGAGTTTGCGAAGGGATTTGACGATTATGACCGTTTCAAAAAGAAGCATAAGCACTTGTATGGAGTTTGTGACGATTCTGCAATTGAAAAAGGAGTTGGACACGTTCATCCAGCATTTACCGAAGTTCCTGAAGAAGCAGTTAGTGAGGGAATGGCAGTATTTAACAGAGATATGCTAGACAGGTCGAGGACTCGTTCAAAAGTAAGAGAACTCTGGAGAATAGGGGAGCCATTTGACGCAGTACCTAGGTCAGCAATTGAGCTAAAAGCAGAGGGGGGAGGAGATGATGAATGGCCTTTGACCGGCCCTACGAAATGGACTGACGGGTCATTGATTGAAGCCATTGCATCTGTAATTCTTGAGTCCATGATTAAGTTGGAACTTTTACCTGCTGATACTTCTATTCAAGGCGGAGAAAGAAAAGGAGGTTGGATGAGGGTTCATCTAGAAGGTTGTACTGAGGAACAATCAGAGATATTCTGTGAAGCATTATCCGAGGTTTTGGGACCCTTAGACAAAAAACCAAGATACGTAATTCCACGTTCTTCAAAATTCCTAGATCCCATCATGATTCAGACATTTCTCTCGAGGTATTTTCCTTGGTGGTTCGATCCCAAAGAAGGTGTCAAAGAAAGAATACAGCCTGTAATGCTACATGCAGTTCCAAAGATATTTTGTCGCCCAAGAATCCGAGCTGAGATTTTTAAAATATATTGGAATATGCGGGTAAGTCCTGGTGAATTGATGTTTGGACACAGTAAAGCCGGTAAGGAAATGATAGAGGAAGCTAAACTTTCTGGTATGGCACCAAGTTGGTCGAAACATGAAAAGAATGTATTCATCTAGAGAACTATTACGCACAATCTGCACAATGAATTGATGCGCCTCTATGTTCGTCACAGAATTTCTTTCTACAACTGAAGCATTGGAAGGAATAAAATGAGACTGCATTTTTGCAACTTGGATGAGAACAGGCTTCTTTGTTTGGGTCCACAGGAGGGTTAGCAGAAGGTGGTTTTTCTTGCGTATCCATTGCTTCCTGCATTGCTATTTGAAAGTTAGAAATCAATTGATTTTGAAGTTCTTGAGAAGAACTTTGGTCTTCTGAAATCAAATTTTTAGACATAGGTTCAGTTGGTAGTGTTGAAGGTAAAGATGGAGTTTGCCCATCATTATCATTAGAATTTGAGAACAAAATTGCCTTCACATACGTTGATTGTACAAATTTTGCTGCGTCATTTGCACTAATCCCAAAATTTGATTCTACCAATGTCTTTACAGTATTTTCATCCATACCATCATTCAGGGACAAGTATGCAATAGCTGAATTATACCCTCTCATTCTTGAAGGGCTGATCCCATATTGGCTGTAACTAACTGATTCTTGGTTAGTGGGTTCATAACTCTGATTAACCCAAGCTTCAACATTTGGATTATCCCGATAATTGGCGGTAAATCTTTCCTCTGGGCCGAATATTTCTCTCCACTGACTTATTGCATCAGTTAATTTCCCCTTTTTCCTAGCAGTGATAAGTACAATCATGGGAATTATTGTTGAGAATCCTAGGATTATGAAGTCGCCAAAATCTATTCCTTCCCAGCCGCGTAATAGAACTGAACGACTGGGTTGTTGAGGATTGTAAAATACATCAATTTCGTCTCCTTCCTTGATACCCCAACCATATCCAATGTAATAACCTGATTCATATCTATCAGCAGCATATTCTGGAACTCTCCAAGCTAAGCTAATTTCGGTATTTGTATATGATTGGCCATTTACGTTGTAAGTGTAAATTATATTTTCTTCCCAAGAGCATGAATTGTCTTCCTGTTCGTAACAAATGATTTCAAAATCTTCAACAATTCCGGTGCCNTCCTCCCAGTTTTCAGTAGATATTTGGGCAATGGTGCTAGAACCCATTGCTATGACAAAACCTATTCCACTTACACAGAGCATTATTGCTATGAGCCAGTGTTGCCCAAGTGGCATCCGGTGATCTTCTGTCATTTTTCCACACCTTAGTTTGCATCGGCGCGGACCTCTCGCGCCGATGCGTTTGGGTTCAAGGTACCCAACCTGCGTAGCAGGTACTCGTCATTGCCCTTAGGCTCCGTTGAGGTCAAATATATCCTAAGTTAGATGTCTATGAATATTTCACCGTATTTTCACAATTCTGGAACTTACTTGAGGAGTTCCTGCTATCTCGCCATCTACTATTGAGAAAGAATGCCCCAGTTGTTCAGCGAGATGTAGATGGGCATTTGACCAAGGATGACGGGACTTCTTGCCTTCATCTAAAGAATAAATTCCTCTAGGTTCCAAAGAATCTTGCATTAATTCAAGATTTGAAGGAGTCATATTTACCCATAAATGGCCTTTTTTCTTTATTGAATATCCCAATTTACCCAATCCCATTCTCTTAGCATTCTTTTCTAACATTGAATTTGGAATTGCTCGAGGAACCATAATCAATGCTCCTTCTCGATCGGTCCAAACGGCGCAAGGCCCGATTCCTTCCTTTTTTAGTGAATTAACTATATTTTCAATTCTTTTCGTGATTTGTTCAGAGGCGCCACTAATTCTAGCCATTATTACATTCCTGTCTGAAGTTCCAGGAACCTGAGTGCTAACTTGAAGATGTATTGAATATCCACTCTTTTTGTTTATTTTTTGAATACTACTCTCTCGTTTGTAATTTAATTTTGGGAATCGTAGATTCCATCGAGGCATTCGAATGGCCAAATCATGTTTTGGGATTAAATGAATCCATTCCCTGAGTGGTCTTTCTAAATCTTCAATCTTAACTTTTGTACAAATCCATCCTGTTCCGCCATGAATTGTCCCAGGTAATCGGATGATTCTCCTAGTATCTGCAGTGACTAAGGGATCTACTGGATGTCCGGCTTCAATAACTTCTTTCAACAATTCTTTCCGTTGAGTTCTTACTTCTTCTTCTCTTTCTTTAGGATTTGCAATTGAAAATTTGCTTCTATCTTCGTCTCTATAGAAAATATGGAAACCTTTACTTCCTGAAAATGTTGCATGACTAAGAGATAGATATGACACATTTTGTTTAATCCATTCAATCAATTCTATTGCTGCCTTTCTAGCCATTTCTAAATTTTTTTTTGAAAAAGGTTCTATATCTATATCGAAAACAACCAGATGATCAAGAAGGATAGGGGATGACTTTTCTTTGTCTCTTAATCGAGGTAAATCGATTGGGTCAAGCCATTGAGATGTTGAAACATAAGTGTCTAATGCTGCATCTTTTCCAAGAGCTTTGATAAAAGAATCATGATTTTTTATTCGACGTTTTGCAGTAATCCATTTACCTCTAAGTGTGCGCCATCGAAATTGGTGTCTTCCTGGTTTTTCCAGCCAATCAAAATCAGGAGAGTTATTAGCAGTAAACTGTTTTAGGACTTCGGCCGTCCACTCGGGTCTCTGCCCCATGTTTGTCCTGAGTGTTGGAGTCAAATGGATTAATCGTTCTAGCCGGTGTTCTCAAAACGGGAGATGTAGTGGAGCCGCCATGGGGCCCCTAATTGTGGTCAATTTCAAGACTTACGCGACAGCACAAGGGGAGGCAGCAATTTCGCTAGCCAAAGCCATGGCGGAAGTAGATGCAACGACAGATGCAACAATGGTTGCTGTAGTTTCAGCATTCGATTTGAGTGCCATCAAGGCTGCTGCGCCCGATCTAGAGGTTTGGACTCAACATCTGGATCCAATTGATTGGGGCTCAAACACTGGCTGGCTACATCCTCAGACGGCTATGGAGCGTGGAGCAACAGGTTCCATCATCAATCATGCAGAACACAAAGTCAATCTGGACCACGTAGAGAAATTACTTGCTCAACTTCCCAATGACTTCCCTGTATGTGCATGCGCGGCAGATATCGATGAAGCTAAATCTCTGGCTGCTCTTTCTCCGACATTTATCGCAGTAGAACCTCCTGAACTTATTGGAGGAGATATCAGTGTAACTACCGCGGACCCCGGTATTGTATCAGGAACTGCTGATGCAGTGAAAGCGGTCAATCCTAACGTCCGTGTTCTTTGTGGTGCGGGTGTGAAGAATGGTGACGATGTGGCTAGAGCAATAGAACTCGGAACCGAAGGCGTCCTTCTAGCGAGTGGAGTAACTAAAGCAAAAAATCCTCTTTCAGTTCTACGCAATTTGATATCGCAAATCTAGTGTGTCATCTTATTTGACGACTGGAGATTTCTGTTACTCTAATTTGAGAAAAGACCATCAGTGTTTGTTCCTAAGTATGATCCCCAAGATATTGATTCAGGCGGTTCTACTCCTAAACTCCAACGAATTATACTACAATCGGCTCCAGAATATCCTGACGTTTCAGTAGCAATAAAATCCAAAATTCCATCTCCATCGATATCTGCCAAAGCCGGAGTCCCTATGCTCATTCTGTCGCGCTGGATTAGTAACTCATGAGACATTGTGCATGAATCCAAGATTTCGATATCATGGTAAAAAGAAAATTCTCCTGTATTTTCAAACATCTGTCCCCCACCCCTGATCATCAGAACTTCATCTCTACCATCTCCGTTCATGTCGGCTGCAAGCGGACTAGTGAATCCTGAGTGACTAGAGTCATTCTTCCAGATAATTTCTCCAGTTCCTCCATCAATCATCAAACTAGTTGAAGAAAAATAGTCTGGAAACGCTCCGATTGCAAAATGAACAAACACGTCTGGAATTGCATCGTCTGTAAAATATCCAACAGCTGGTGAAGCATATGATTCAACATCTGAGGCATTACCATCAAAAGCGTGTTCGCGTACCTCAATTGTCCATATATTGCTATAATTTCGCCCATCTATAGCCACTACCCTACCGTCAAAAGTGGGCGCCACAATGTCGAGAATTCCATCGTTGGTGATGTCAACGATTACCGGAGGAGCCATTACTCCTTTCTCCACACCTTGTGTGGGTTCAATGAGTCTTATTGAATTTGAAATATCTCCTGATTCTATCGCCTCTATGGAGGTAGACCATAGACTCCCACTGAAAGTTTCTCCACCTGTTCCGTAGATGATTTCTACATCCATTTCGGGATGTGGTTGGTATACTATCGGTGACATGTATGTTTCTCTTGTATCGGGAGTTGGAGCATAGGATAGAATTTGTCCAGTGGCACCCGATATAATCATCATGAAACCATTAGAACGAGGCTCTCCCGGTCCTTTGGAGGGGTCACCTCCATTAGATGTCAACCAATCTTCGATTCCATCGCCATTTCTGTCCGGGATAAATTGTCCCGTATAGAATTGAAACCATTCACTTGCGTCATTATTTGCATCATCAAAAGTCCAAATTGTTTCGCCTGAAATTCCATCTACTGCCAAAAGTTGATGATTCCTACCTCCGAGAATAACGTCTTCATGACCATCTTTATTCAGATCCTTAAACTGAGCAGTGGCAAAGAGTTCAGCATTTGCATTAGATTGCCACATATGGGTGCCATTTTTCCCATCTAGGGCAANTATTGCACCAACCTCTTGCTCTTCTATACCCATTCCATTTACTACATCTAATGTCCCATCATTATTCAGGTCTACTAGATTGGGNGAAGAGAATATTCGGAACGAACCATTAGCACTCCATTCTTGAGTTAGAACTGGAGGGATAAATTCGTTTGTTGGATCGCATGCGCGGACTTGAGCACAATCCGACCCTTCCGGACATGGGGGTGAAGGGGGGATTGGAAGATCGGGAACCGTTCTTTCTTCGGTCTGTTCTTCTAGTGTCGGTTCAGGAGCTAGAGCAATAATTAGAACCAGTATAATTGAAACTACTACCCATGCAGAGGTACCTCTCATGCTAACAATGGGGAGTAATTCCCTTTATCGATGTCTGTATTGTCCCGTTGTAAGAGTTCATCCTAAACGGGCCATGAGTTGACCGAGTATTAGGTAGAGGAATATCCAAATCCCTAGAACCAACGATGTAGCCCCCCACAGCCTAGGTCTTGCTCCTGCACTAAAACGGCCTAAACTAACAGAAATATTTCCTGCGATTCCAGCAATTGCTCTCAAAGTCAGACCAATGATTCCGGCTATACATAAGTGGAAAATGAGAGAAGTTATCCCGATAAAAATCCCAAATAATCCGGTCCAAATCGGAGCAGCTACGGTTTGAGGGATTAGTAGAGGATATACAATCCATGAAATCCATCCAAACCAGAACCCAATAGACGCATCCTCGGAAAATGAATCAAAATCTCTCCATTGTTGGTAACTTTCCGGTAATTTTGAATGAATTCTTTTTATGATCCAGATGACTTCTAGGACACTACCTTTTCGAAGCATCTGGATTGCACTTGAAATCATCCAACCAGCCAAAATAATCTCTATGTATGGCCACAGACTTCCCCTGAGAATAAGCGCAAAAATTGACATCGGAAATGCCAAGATTCCGAACCCAATTGCGTTGGCGCCCATTGTCCCTAATATTCCTGCACCTGGAATCATTACAGTTTCAGGAGGTTCTACTCTGTTTCTAGGAAGTGAAAGAAGTATTAGAGGTAGGATCGCACCAGCACCGATGAATACTCCTAAGAAAAGATCGATTGCACTTCTTCCAGAACCTGTTCCTGCTGAATCAACCATTTCGACTATAGCATCACTTCCTACTGATCCTGGAACCCATTCTGATACGAATCCTGCCTTATCAACAATGAGGATAGAATCAGTAGCTCCACTTGGGAATTGAGAAGCGATCCCTGCTCCTTTTTCATCCAATAATATTGGCCATGTCCCATTTACTTTTGATGCATGTTCATCAATATCTATGGCTCTAACATCCTCTCCAGTAGCAAGTTGTGCAAAAGCGATAGAATCTGTTCTTTCAATAGAATTGAGAAAGTCTTTCCTCTGTTGTTCTGCATTAGGTGAATCCGTTTCAAAGATTCCTAGAACTAACGCATCATTTCCTTCCAGAAGGTCATTAATGCTGTATGATGTGCCTGAGTGGCTCAATAAATTAAATCCAGGTGCTGCCGATTCGTCCCTTACTTCTCCAATGTCGATTTCAGGTAGGCTTGCAGCAGGGATCATTACTGCTAACCCCATAATCAAGAGAACAACATACGCTGGGAGCGGCAGTGGGCCAATCCTCAAGGAAGAACCCAACCATACTAGAGTAGTAATAGGAATAAGGGCTACAAGATATCCCACTCTACCTAGCGATGCTTCTGGTTCTTCAACCATAAATCGATGAACTATCACCATATGGCAATCTTCATTTGGATCTAAATCCGATAAAGACATACAGATGTCTATCATGTGAATTCCGGGTTCAAGTGTTCCATTTACCGACCATACCCAAACAGTTTGATTCCCCTCTCCAACACGTGTACTATGTGGTGTTTCAAAGTGACTCAATCGCTGTTCTTCTTGCCAATTTCCATGAACTGTTTCTGGCCATGAATTATATGTCCCTGCAACTTCTACGATTGTTTTTGTAATTGTTTCATCTCCCCAAACAGTTCCAGGGATGAATTCAACTCTAGCGGCTTTATTCTGGTCAACTTTAGCTTCTAAGGAAGGCGAAAATAGTACTCCATCTAATTCTATTCTTGAAGCGGTGTCATATCTATCAAAATATAATCCTCCTCCAATTATACAGTTATGTTCTACTGATATTTCTAAAGTAATTACATCTCCTTGGCTTAGAGTGAAGTTAAGATTCCATCCAGATGTTGTAAATTCAAACGGAGCAGTCCAATCAAATTCAAGGGCTTCTCTATTTGTTTGATTTTGGAATACTTCTGCACCTCCTGCTAATACACGAACTGTGAATTGTGTTTCGGCATCCGCTGGAGACCCAGGAAGTGGATTTGTTAATCGGCAAGTACTTCCTTCTACATCTAGTCCAGCAAAAATCCGTACAGTAATATTTCCTTCAAATCTAGTAGCATGATCAACAGGAGGAGAGTTTACAGTAACTAATTGGCTACTTAATCTGTTAAAATCAATTTGAGGAGGTTCTCCTGAATCAATTGGGTAAATTAGATCCAATGAACTTTCATTATTTAGGAAAAGATTGTGCGGAGTTGGGAAGAAAATTGAGGTCCCTTCTCCTTCAGGAATCTCTTTTGTAGAAGGTTCTGCGAGGCTTGTTCCTGTGCAAAGAAATAGCAAAATGAGGCCAATTAAGATCGGACCCTTGACATCCCTCTGGCCCCGGTCCATGTATCGATGTGATGTCAGGGGTTGTTCAAACCGTCGATTATCAAGTTAGACTAGGCCCAGAAGTAAGTAAGTAGCACCTGCGCCAAATGCAATAGATATCAGATTCACTTGTCCTTTAGTCATTAGTCCTCTATTTTCAAATAAAGCTCCTAAGATTGAATCAACTTGACATCCAGTCCAACCAATCAGAGAAATAACAAAAAAAACGCGTATAACATCTGTATTAAATCCGATACTGAATGTGGTGAACAAAATACATCCTAAGAATGAGATTAGTAAGGATCCTGCGGCCGCTGCTAATTGACCAGTTGGAGAAGTCCCTCCATTTGTTCCTGCAGCAACATGTTTACCCGATATTATCATTCTAACTCTGGGATCTAATACTCCAAATTCTGATGCTAATGTATCTGCTGATGCAACAGCAACTGCTGCTAGGAATGGTGCAGCCCAAATTATTGAATCAGAAGAAAGCCAAGCTACCATCGAAACTAATGCAGGGGCTCCGCCGTTAGCAATTACATTTGTCCAGTTCCTCGCTCCTTCTCGTGCTTCAGCCAATCCCATTGCATCTTTTTCATCATATGACCATCGAGTTGCAAATGAACCCGTGATAAGAAATATGAGTAATATTGCAAGCCATGTCCAATGGCCTCCTATGCCTACGATAATTCCAATTATTCCTGCGGCGAGAATCCCACTGGTGTCTAGAAAACGTTTGACTGTTGCTATGATTCCTAGGGCTAGAACTAAGCCTAAGGTAATCGCGATATTAGGTTCAGCCAGGGAATCTAACATGTTATTCAACTCAATTCGGATATTAATGACCAATGAAGTCATCGCCTAATTTACCATAATTAGTTAGAAAATGCAGTTTCATCTTCTCTGGCAACGCCTTTTAGTACCATATTTCCAATTGCTAAAACTGATACTACCATTACTATATTTGTAATCAATGTGGCGAAAACCGATATTCCTTCACTTTGTGTTAATGTGATCGAAAACCATGCTACTCCAACGGCTGTTCCATTCCACAATGCGTGACCCAAAATAGCAGTAAGTAGTGCGAATGATACATTAGAAGGTGGCCTAATACCTCTTCCCATATCTTGCCTTTTAGGTGCAAATTCATTGTTTGTTAAAGTAAACCATTCATGAGGCTGTTCATCTATTGGAGTTAGTGCGGTCCTATTTGACGGAATTGAATTGTTAGTGATTTCATTACCAGTCTTTGGGTCAAATAATTTCCAAACCTGATTTTGTTTTTCGTCATTGAGAATTAAATTATGATTATTTTTTGAGGCGAGCACTCCTATAGCAAATCCAGTAATACCTGTCCAGAGAGCGTGTCCCGGAATTGATCCAATTCCTCGAATAAGTGAAGTGAGGGCGAAACCAGAAAATCCTCCTCCGAATGAGATTAGTATGTATTGTAGATTCTCTATAAGGGCAAACCCTAATCCTACAGTAAATCCAATTTGAAAACCTCGCTTTCCACTATTCATCGATCCGAAAAAAACTGCTACTGCAATACCTTTGCAGATTTCTTCGCCCAATGGAGCACTAATGATTGCAGACCAACTCATCAATGCTTCATCAGTCATTTCTATTCCTAGACTTTGTATGATGCCGGGGAATAAGTATGAATTAATTAGAATAGCAGGGAAGGCCGACATCATTCCGAGAAATAACCATGTTTCTGCATCACGTTCTCTTGTTAGTAATCCCAATCTTTCTCGAGAGATTGCCCACCATCCCATTACTGGAATTGAAAATCCTAGAATAAAAAATGGAATGCCGATACCAATCGCAACAATGAACATAATTGCCCCTCCAATCTCTAACCAAAGTCCGATAGAAATGAGTATTGAAGTAGATATAAGCGCAAAAAAAATGCTCCATAGTTTTCTAGATGTAGGGATGTCCAGAGCTGATGAATCGCGTATTAAGTGTCTAGAAAATGAAGTAGGCATAGGGGTCCAAAGGGTTTGATTATCTGTAATGACGTGGTAATTACTTCCATTAGGATCTGGAGTTGCAATTCGAACATCCATTATTTTTGGACGTTGGATGAATACAATAGTGGCTATGAACGGAAGACCAAAAATACCTCCAAAGAATGCCAGCCATGGATCTCCCTCTAATAACCCGATTACCCCCACGACAAGAAATTGAACCATAATAAAAGAGAGAATAACGATTCCCAGAGTTCTTCCGTATACTTTCCATGGGGATGAAATTCGGCCTATGGGCAATTCATCATTTGGCCGCGTAATTTTTGTTTGAGGCATAGGTAAGTATGTTCTCCCATCTGGGCCAATAATACTCTCCATGTAATCACTCAGGTGCCGCTCAGTTCGCCCATCAATCCTTCAGGCTGAGGACATTCATCATTGCAGCATGCCGTCGTACATGAGTCAGATTAATTTCCCTTTGGTCCAAAACAGATATTTTCCAAATATCATTTTTTTATTCAATTGAATATAATTTAAACAAATTAATGCTCAAATGAATAATTTTTATTTTATATTTTGTATTTTATGAAAATACTGTAGCGAATTATTGATAAACTTATTTTTCACCCGGGGTTTTTATGAGCGAACATAGCAAACTTGAGTATATTTGGTTAGATGGATTTGAACCGACACAGAGCATGAGAAGTAAAACAATGATTAAGAGAAATTTTTCAGGCACTCTAGAAGAATGTCCTATGTGGTCTTTCGATGGTTCATCTACCTTGCAAGCTGAAGGTGGAGATTCTGATTGTTTGTTAAAGCCGGTCTTCATTTGCGAAGACCCTGATCGAATTAATGGATATTTGGTAATGTGTGAAGTTTTGAATGCTGACGGGACACCTCATGCTACGAATGGGAGAGCAACGATTGAGGAAGATGATGATGATTTTTGGTTCGGGTATGAGCAAGAATATTTCTTATGGGATCCCGAGACTAATTTACCTCTAGGATTCCCAAGAGACCAGACTCCTCAAGGGCAGTTTTACTGTTCTGTTGGGGCAAAGAACGCATACGGTAGGGATATCATAGAAGCACATTTGGATATGTGTCTTGAAGCGGGTCTAAACGTCGAAGGAATAAATGCTGAAGTGGCTGTTGGCCAATGGGAATACCAAATTTTTGCCAAAGGGGCAAAGGAAGCTGGCGATCAGATTTGGGTATCCAGGTATCTCGCAGAAAGAAATGCAGAGAAATATGGTGTCTCCATTGAGTGGCATCCTAAGCCTCTAGGTGCTACAGATTGGAATGGCTCAGGAATGCACGTAAACTTCAGTGATGGAAGAATGAGAGATGAAGGTGGAGAGGAGCTCATGAGTCAGATTTGTGAGGCCTTTGGTCAGAATATCAAGAAGCATATCGATGTCTACGGGGCACACAACGAGCAGAGGCTAACCGGTCTTCATGAGACTCAAAGTATACACGAATTCTCATATGGTGTATCTGATAGAGGCGCCTCAATTCGAATTCCAATCGGTACAATCGAAGATGGTTGGAAGGGCCGATTAGAAGACAGACGCCCATCCTCAAATGGAGATCCCTACAAGATTGGAGCGGTAGTAATTACAACTACTAAATCTGCGTATTAATGGTGGACGTGCCGAGATTTGAACTCGGGGCCTCTTCCATGCCAAGGAAGCGCGC